>Ga0210025_1000035_pt1 | contig 212135 bp, 200 predicted proteins | sample CryGeyme20150102_FD_183989 | JGI IMG/M metagenome (GOLD analysis project Ga0210025, IMG submission 183989) | Groundwater microbial communities from Crystal Geyser aquifers in Utah, USA - Crystal Geyser metaG 2015-0102 (SPAdes) (version 2) | ecosystem: Environmental > Aquatic > Deep subsurface...
TGTAACTTCAACGTGAAGTTGATTGCCCCGATTGCGATGAGTGAAGGCTTACGTTTTGCGATCCGCGAAGGCGGCCGTACAGTAGGCGCAGGCGTCGTTGGTAAAATTATCGCTTAGGGTTAATAATATAAGCGAATCATAGCTGAATCTTGAAAAAGGGGCCTTATAAGCCCCTTTTTTATTGAAAATAACTATAGGAGTATGGTATTAAGTTTTTATATTTAAATAATTTATAAGAGAGTTTGTCTATGACCCCCTATAAGAGGTCAAAGTTATTAAAAATTCGTACCTTTCTCGGGTGCTAAGACAATAATGGGCGCTGCCGGCTATTCGGTGGCGTTTTTTTTTAATTAAAAAAGAGGTGTGTTATGAGCAAAAGTGAGAAGCCAAAGTCGTTAAAAAAACAAATTGATGCTGCGACAAGAGAGAGATTAAAAGGTGAGATTGAAAAAGTTAAAGATCCATTTTTTGAATCAGAACGTGTTATGGTTGCAGATTCTGCAAAAACAATTCTGGAAATAGCGCGCCATGTTCAAGAATGCCAAGAGATATTTGTTACGGGAAATCAGATAGGGATTGCCCCCGTACCGCCCAAAGGGGTTGATTTTAAATATATTACTCCGCAGGAAATTACACGCCCACGTGAAAGGCCCTACGTTATGGACCGTGAGGGAGTTTTGCGCGAATTGGAGGTTGAAGTACGCCAAGAGCAAAAATTAGGACGGACTGTTCAAACGACAAAAATTGGTAACGGTGCTAGCGCCTTTGACTCTACTATGGATAGATGGGAACAAAAGAGTGTTTTAACGGCAGGGTATGGTTTTAATGTTTATGCTATAGGGGATAGAACTGCAAGGCAGGCAGTATTAGATAATTTGACCTCGCATCCTAAATTAGTACAAAGATTGATTTCTCAGCGCATTCGTATTTCTTATCACCCCGAGGGGAACCCTGATTTAGAGATTGAGCTGGCTTTAGAGCCATTACATTGTGGTGAGACTTTCACGGGCTTTACATGGGAAGCCCATAAGATTGATCTTGAGATAAAAAAAGGCCCTAATAATGGAGAAAAGGCCTTAAGGCACTCTATATTGGCGCGTGAAGAAGAGCGTTTAATGAAGATTTTCCCTTTAAAACGTCAATTAGTCTCGAGTGCAACGCCAGGTTTTGAGGCCATCATGGAAGATTTACGGCGCACAGAGCATCAAAGAGCTTTTGATCGCATGGAAGACAGAGATCAGTGGTGGCTTGATCAAACGAGTTTGAATATACCTCGCGTTGCTTAATTTTTACTAGTAATTACGTTTACGGTATAGTAAAAACCAGACCTAATGTAGGGGTATAGCTCAGTTGGTAGAGCGACGGTCTCCAAAACCGTAGGCCGAGGGTTCAAATCCTTCTGCCCCTGCCATTTCAAAATCCAATACAATCCCAAAACATCTTTAAGTTATTGATTTTAAAGTTATAAACAGTCTCTTTGTTCCTGTAACTTCCAATATAGATGAGCATCTTCCAATAATTTTGGGAGTACAGTAAGCAGTATATTCAATCCAATTTTTAATCTGTACTACCAAAAGGAATGAATATGCCAAAAATAATTAAAAGACTTACTAATCAGGAAATCTCCAACGCTGAATCTAAAGAGAAGCCTTATCGTTTAAATGATGGTGACAGATTACATTTATTGATAAGACCAAATGGTCGTAAAGTCTGGCAGGTTTCCTATACGCTGGCAGGTAAAAAGAACACGCATACCATAGGTGAGTTTAGCTCAGACAACCGTATTGGCTTCGTATCCTTGAAAGAGGCAAGAGAGCTACGTGATTGTGTAATTAAGTTGGTGAAAGATGGTGTGGACCCAAACCAACGAAAACAAGATGTGATTAAGAAAAATGAGGGAATAAAAACTTTTGAGGAAATTGCACGCCAGTGGCATGAAAAAGGTAATTGGGTAGAACGATACAAGAAGAGAATTATATCTTCCTTAGAAAATGATGCTTTTCCGTTTATCGGTAAAAAGCCTATAAGCCAGATAACTCGTGCTGATATAAACGCAGTGGCTTCTCAAATTGAAGGAAGAGGAAAATTAGAGGCCGCTAAGCGCGTTATTAAGCGTTGTGAGGCTGTGATAGATTATTCTATCCATTTGGGTCTGTGTGACCAAAACGTAGCTATGGGTGTGACTAGGTTTATGAAAGCGCATGTAAAAAAACATCGCCCATTTTTAAAGGAAAAGGACTTTCCTGAGTTTTTGAACAAATTAGATAATTATCAAGGTCGTGATTACATCAAAATAGCAATGGGGCTTCAAATTTTAACATTTGTTCGTCCTGGAGAACTTCGTAACGCCCCATGGAGTGAAATAGATTTTGAAAATAAAATATGGAGAATACCTGCGAAGCGTATGAAAATGCGCCGTGATCATATTGTGCCGTTATCAAAGCAGGCTTTAAATTTATTAGCGCACCTAAAAGGCATTACAGGTAGTGGAAAATTACTTTTTCCTGCTGTAAACAAAGCCTATAAACCAATTTCTGACACAGCATTGTTAAAAGTCCTAAAAACTATGGGATATGTCGATGAAAAGAAAATAACAGTTCATGGTTTTAGACATTCAGCTTCTACCCTATTGAACGAGAATCAATTTAATGCAGATGCCATTGAAATGCAGTTAGCACACGCCTCTAAGAATCAGATACGTGGAACATATAATCACGCTCAATATTTAGATGAGCGCACTAAAATGATGCAGTGGTATGCTGATTACTTAGATCTGCTTAAACAAAAAATTTAGACTATCTATTACCTGCTGTTTTGCAAGAAGTTGAGCACCATCTCTTATTACTACGCGCTCTGAACCATTCAAAGCAATTAGGGTTTTTGCATCTTTGTAAATTTGATCCTTTTGATAAGTAATCTCCTAATATTAAATAAATCACTGTTATCAAATTCTCAGGAACAAGATTAAAACTACTATTATTTCTTGATGCCAGCGATGCTTTATTATTTTTTAGAATGTGAGGTTTCATAAATAATGGTAGTGGAGGAAGATTATATAATTCTATAGCGACATCAAAATCTTTCCTTCCTTTTCCATCACAAAAATCTAAAATTGTACTAATATAAGAAACCCACTTATACCAAGTTTCTAAATCTTCCTTTTCTTTGCCCTGTGAATACCCAAGAAGACCATATTTTTTTGCAAATTTTATTACTTTTTTATTGTCTAAAGATTTCTGATTTCCTTCAATTAACTCCGAAAATGTTCTAGGTAAGCCCTGCCAATTTAATGCGAATAAATCATATCTATAGGTTGCACCTAAAGGACCAATCATTTTTTCAGGAAAATAGTCAGCATTTGTAAGCAATGTTGTAATTTGCGGCTCTTTATCTCTTAGGCTCAAACGTTTGTTGTGAGGCTCTATAATGTAACCAGAGTCACATCGCTGCCATTCAAATCTATAAAGACCATTTTTAGTCATAATATCTATATTGTTACGGTTTATATTACTTTTTAAGTTATATATCGTAAATATTCAATATGTTTAACTCTTTTTAAGTTCAAATAACATTTATTAGAAGGAGAAAAACATGGAATTGGATGAGCACAAACAATCTTTATTAAGGCTTCCAGAAGTGATTAAACGCACTGGCTTAAGTCGAAGCACAATTTATGCTTACATTGATAAGGGTGATTTCCCTAAGCCAGTTAAAATAGGTCTTAGAGCCGTTGCCTGGCATGAGGTTAAAATTGATAGTTGGATAAAAAGTAGAGTGGCTTAGAAAGTGCCTGCTCTCGATAAATCAAAAAACAAGAGAGGGCTGTATGGTAAAATTGCCATTATGGCTCTCCTTGATTATGCTAGATGTGACCCACGATTAACATCACAGAGCATAGTCATGCTTCAAGCCCTAGGCAGTAAAGTTAATGAAAAAACAATTGGCTTAAGAACCCAATTATCTATTGCGGAAGAAATGGGGCTTTCTCATACAGCAGTAGGGAAGCATGAAAAAATACTTATTAAATATGGATACATTGTAAAAAAACGTCGTCCTGAAAGAGGCTTAAGAAATAAATACCAGTATATATTTAATTTAGACCGAGTTGATTACCCAGTTACTCCAAAAAAACTCATTGAGTATAGAAATAAAATTTTAATCATATGTGATATAAACTCTGAAACCCCCAATGGTTTCAAACAGCGCAACCCCCAAAAGGTTAAAAAGTCTGAAACCTCGAATGGTGACACAAGGATAATTACTAAGAAAGAATCTGAAAAGGTTGGTTTTCAGGGGGGTGGTGTTTCTAAATCCAGTTTCAAATCAGTTTCAGTATGTACGGATAACATTGTGGCTAATATGGTAAAGGATGGATTCAAAAACAAAGACTAGCAATTGCTAGGATTCAAACTTAATAAAACACAGATTTTTGCAGTATTAAATTCAGGGTTTATTAGGGTTTTAAATTACGTTGTAAGTCCAGATATGTCTTTATTACAGTAATAACATCTCACTTATAACTTGCCGTAAAATATAACCGCCTTTACAGAGTTATTAGTTGTTCTGTTTTGGGATAACTGGAGCCTTTTCATCCCCTATTACGAGCGGCAATGACACAGTCGTAAATGTGTCGCCCTCAGTCTATGGACTGGGTGGCGATGCTATGTACAGGCGCAGGCTAAAAACATCGCGCAGTTTCTCGTAAGCGGATGAAAACACCCAGTTCACCAGAGCAGATCGCTCTGGTGAATTTGTTTAGGAGAACACTATGCTTAAATTGATTGCTTTCTTTGCAGCCTTTTTATTAACGGCGTGCACTACACCAAAAGATTTTAGACCTTATTGGCAAGATTATGATGAATGTGCAGTGATACATAAGAAGTTTGAAAATATGGTAAATTGCGCCAAACAAAAAAGATTAGATAGCTGTGAAAATGGTGTTTGTTCTGGGACAAGAGGTAATGCATTTATGGCCTATTCTGATAGCTTGGTATCATCAGTAAAAACAGGAAAATTAAATTAAGAAGAAGCCACAAGACGCTGGATAGAGCTGCGTTTAAAAGAAGAAGATAGCTTTAATCAAGAGCGAAATGCAATGCTTGCCAGAAGAGCCATGTATAGTCAGTCAAGCAGTCCTACAACGACCAAGTGTTACAATACAGGTTATTATACAAACTGTACTATTTTCTAATAACGGTTATTATTTAACATAATCATAATAGGGAGAGAGAATAACAGAGTTACACGGTAATTTTATAATTTTGTCCGTGTGCGTGTCCGTGTAATAAGCGTGTGTGTATTTTTCTTAGGGCAGAAAAAGCGAACTAAGACTCGATAAAGTTCTAGGATATTAATAGAGTGTTATAAGTTAATTTTTTGTGGTAATGGGGGCTTTAGAGGTTCTGAACACTGCAAATATTATTATATTCAGAGGCATGGGGTTAGATTTTTGGATGGTATAGTATGTTTTTGTTCGGTTTTTGTGAATTTCTATGTAATCAGGCATAGCAATGTGAGGTTTTTCGCCTCATATTCCAATAAATCATGGCTTTTCTCTAATGATCTATTATAAATGGTAGATCGCAATTATATTAGGTTTTGCACGGCACGTATTTAGGCCAAGCATTTTCGTTTGGGAATACCTACTATGCATAACCATAAGGTGGGAGAAGCATTATGGAACTTAACGTTCAGAGTGATCAGGGTTTGACGGATGAGCAAACAGAACGTGAACCACGCCAAGTAAAAATCAATGCTTCAATCGCAGAAAAAATAACCTTTGCAACCCAACAAAACGACGTTCCCGTTATTGCGGATTTGAATATAATTAATACAACGGAGGATTTACTTGAAAATCTTGAGTTGTCCCTTTCTTGCGATCCCCCCCTTATTGAACCAAAAATCTGGAAAATTGACCGTTTGCATCCTGATGGAGAAATGAGGATTAAAAGTCGATCCATTTCATTGGCTGGAGGTACGCTCTCAAAACTTACCGAGCGCATGAAGGCTCAGGTAACAATAGAATTAAAGCAGGGAGATAAGGTTTTAACCAGCGAACAGTTTGACTTGATAGGATTGGCAAAAAATGAGTGGGGTGGAGCGGCACATATGCCAGAACTTCTTTCTGCTTTTATTATGCCGAATGATCCCGCGGTTAGTAAAATTCTTAAAGAGGCGGGAGAAGTTCTCAGATCTGCTGGGCATAGGCCAGCGCTAGATGGTTACCAATCGAGAGAAAGACAGCGCGTTTGGCAAATTGCAGCGGCTATTTGGTCTTCTATATCAGCAATGAGAATGGTTTATGCGGAACCGCCTTCTAGTTTTGAAAAAGAAGGTCAAAAGGTTAGAACGCCAAGCGAGATGATGGAAAATGGCTTGGCCACTTGCCTTGATACTACGTTATTGTTTGCCTCTGCGCTTGAGCAGGCTGGATTATACCCAGTAATTGCCTTTACTAAAGGACATGCATTTTGTGGTGTGTGGCTACAACCACAGCATTTACCTTCTTTAACGATTGATGATCCTACAGATTTAAGAAAGTACATCGCACTTAAAGAATTAGTTTTATTTGAGACTACATTTGTTACGAATGAGCCAGCAGTAACTTTTTCTAAGGCTATAGCAGAAGCAAACAGACAGATTTCAGAAGAGCAGGAATCTAATTTTGTTTATGCCATTGATGTTAAGAGAGCGCGAAGCCATGGAATATCTCCGTTAGCGTCAGTTACAGAAAAAATTGCGCGAAATGCAGATAGTACAGAAATAATCTCTCAAATAAATTTGGGCATTGAAGAAGCCCCTGTATTACCTCCTTTTGATTTAGGCATTGATGACTTTCCTGAGCCTGACACGCCAGAAACAAGGCTGGATCATTGGAAAAGAAAACTTCTCGACCTTACGAAGAGAAACAGGCTTCTCAATCTAAAGCCTTCTAAGACAGCAATTAAACTACATTGCTCAGATCCTGCCGTCCTAGAAGATAAATTGGCCGCTGGTAAAAAAATTGTTGTTATCCCAATTGAAAAGCTAACGGGCGCCAAAGGTGAACGTGATAATGATCTGTTTGTTGAAAGAACGGGAGAAGATTTTAAGAAGAGTTTTATTAAGTCTGCTTTGGAGCGCGATGAGATAATTTCAGACCTAGAACAAAAAGATCTTGATGCTGGTATGGTTCAATTATACCGAAAAGCCCGCACAGACCTCCAAGAAGGCGGCGTAAATACTCTCTATCTTGCATTAGGTATTTTGAAATGGAAGCAATCAGAGAATGAGGAGCGTGTTTATAGAGCACCTTTGATCCTGTTGCCAGTAAAGCTGGAGCGGCAAAGCGCAGCCTCAAGGGTAAAAATTTTGTTACATGATGATGAGCCAGTATTCAATATGACTTTATTAGAAATGTTAAGGCAAGATTTTGAACTCAATATACCTCAACTCGAAGGTAAATTGCCCGAAGATCATTCAGGCATTGATGTTCCCCTTATTTGGGAGTGGGTTAGAAAAGCAGTAAGGGATGTTCCAGGATTTGAAGTCGTGGAGGAAATTGTTATAAGTACCTTTTCTTTTGCTAAATACTTGATGTGGAAGGATTTGGCCGACAGAACAGATATACTTAAACAAAATCCGTTTGTTCAGCATCTTATAGACCATCCGCGTGATGCCTACGAAAACTCTGCTTCTTTTTTACAGCCAGATGAAATTGATGAAAAAATACAACCCTCTGAATTATTTATGCCATTGCAAGCAGATAGCTCTCAAATTGTGGCTGTTTACGCCTCATCTCAAAATGGAGATTTTGTTTTAGAGGGGCCTCCAGGAACAGGTAAGTCACAAACAATCGCTAATATAATTGCTCATAATCTAGCCATCGGCCGCAGGGTTCTTTTTGTGTCTGAAAAAATGGCAGCTCTTGAAGTTGTTTATAAACGATTGTGTGATAAAGGGCTAGGTGATTTTTGCCTAGAACTTCACTCGAGTAAAGCCAATAAAAAAGAAGTTCTCAACCAGCTTGGAAACTCTTGGCACAATAGATCTAAACACACTCAATCAGAATGGCACGAACAGGCTGAAAACCTATCTAAGATCAAGAAAGAATTAAACGGATTGGTTAAAGCATTACACGGCTCTGGACCAACTGGCATAAGTCCCCGTCAAGCTATAGGACGTGCTGCCAAGTGGGGTGAATTGCATCGCTTCCGCTTGGAGTGGCCAAATGAAGTTAGTGCTGACTATGCTAAAGATAAAGAGGATCTCAAAAAGCTGGAGGATATTGCTAAACGCTTAGGTCAGACATTCGGCGAATTAGACAATAAAGATTGTGAAGTATTTGCAGAAATTAAACAATCTGAGTGGTCAAATGCATGGCAGGGAAGTCTTGTTGCAAAAGCAAAAGGCTTGGTTGGTAGTATAAATTCTCTTATAGAATCATTATCTGAATTTTCTCAGAAATCAGGTCTTCCAGAAATTACAACTAAAACCGTATCTAAAATTGGCGGTATGGCTTTTCTTTCGGAGCAGATTCCAAATGCTCATAAACATGATTTGTCTTATGCGATGCATAGCAATTATACAGATATTTTTGGGTCTCTGGAAAAGGGTATCCAGTTATATGAATTTTATAGAGCTGAAAAAGAAGTACTGTCATGTGAATACAATGATGATAAAATTCTCATAGCACCTATTGATCAACTTCTTGCAACATACGAGACTATAAAATCTCAACCATGGGGTGTTGAGCATGTTAAACATTGGCTTTTTGTAAGAGAAGTTAGAAAGTCTTTTGGACTTTTTGCCAATCCCGATGTTGAAAAAGACCTTATCATTATAAAAAAACTTCAAGAGTGCAGGTTAAATATGCAGAAGATTACTTCTGAACTGCCCCCCAACGCGCCGTGGAAAGAACTACAAACAAATATTGAAAAAGTTAGTGAAAGTTTTTTAGCGGCGAAAGCCCCTAGAAAAGCTATGGCCCAACTTATTGAGAACGTAGATGAGTTGAGTGAGTTGCGTCAGAAGGTACAAAAAACATTTATTGAGGGCCGAGAACTCCTTCAAGACGGCATGCCTATTTCTTCTGCGGCCACCAATTTACAGGATAAATTTTTTTCTTTTATGGCTTTGTATAATGAATATGTCTTAGAAATAGACAGTATTAGCGATAGCAATCAAAACATAGAAGTGCTAGGCCAGAAAGCCAATGCCATGATTGATATGCAATCGCGTATTAACGCTTGGTGTAGATGGCAAGCTGTTTGTCGAGAAGCAGAGGCTAACGGACTTGTAAATCTAATTCGTGCCCTCGAAAATGAAGTTGTCGAACCTTCTCATTCTCTGGATTCTTTCAAAACTGCATATTGCGTATGGCTTGCTCCAATTCTTCAAGATCAGCGTACAGAGTTAAGAACTTTCTCGGCCCTAGAGCATGAGGATAAAATTCAGGCATTTAGAGAACTGGATCAAAAAATGTCTGAATTGTCTGTAGATTATATACGAGCAAAACTCAGTGGTGACATACCTGATCCACAGGATAAAAATCGTCATACTGGTTATGGAATCTTGCAACGTGAATTGCAAAAGAAAATGCGTCATAAACCTGTACGCCAGTTAGTTCACGAGATGGGTGATGCTTTAACATCACTAACCCCTTGCCTTTTGATGAGTCCTCTCTCTATTGCTCAATTTTTAGAAGCAGATAGTAGTTTATTTGATCTAGTGGTTTTTGACGAAGCATCTCAGATCACTGTATGGGACGCCATAGGCGCTATTGCGCGGGGCAAGAATGTGATTGTTGTTGGTGATCCTAAACAAATGCCTCCTACAAGTTTCTTTGACAGAGCTGCGTCTGATGAGCAGGACGAAGATGGAGATTTTGATGATCTTGAGAGCATATTGGATGAAGCCCTTGCTGCTAGTGTTAAACTGCATAGACTTACAGGGCACTACAGAAGCCGACATGAAAGCCTTATAGCCTTTTCTAATCACCGTTATTACAAGGGCGATTTGGTTACCTATCCATCCGCAGAGACAAAACAGAGTGCTGTATCTTTTGTTAAGTGTAAAGGATTATATCAAAGAGGACGTGGTCGTACGAACCCTGATGAGGCTAAAGCTATAGTCAAAGAAGTTGTTAGACGTTTAAATGACGAGGAATTAAGTCAGTATAGTATCGGTGTTGTTACTTTGAACTCAGAACAGCAAAGATTGATAGATGACCTTCTTGATCATGAGCGTAGAGAAAATCCTAATTTAGAAATATTTTTTGGTGATGATGTCGAAGAACCAGTTTTTGTAAAAAATCTAGAAACTGTTCAAGGCGATCAAAGAGATGTGATCTTATTGAGTGTTGGCTACGGACCAGATACTCCTGGAGCGTCCACGATGTCTATGAATTTTGGTCCCCTTAACCGTAAGGGCGGTGAAAGACGTCTTAATGTTGCGATTACGCGTGCGACATCAGAAGTTTTGATTTTTGCTAGTTTCGATCCGTCTATGATCGATCTTACAAGAACATCTGCTCGTGCTGTGCGTGATCTTAAGCATTATCTTGAGTTTGCGGAAAGAGGACCATCGGCTTTAGGCGAAGCCGTATTAAGCGTTGGAGGTATGGACACATACGATTCAGACCTTGAGGAAGCTATTGCAGAGGCAATACGCAGCAAAGGGTGGACGGTTCATACTCAAATTGGAGTATCAAAATTCCGTATTGATTTGGGTATCGTGCATCCAGACCACTCTGGTAAATATCTCGCTGGCATAGAGTGTGACGGCGCGACTTATCATAGTTCTCCATCTGCTAGAGACAGAGATCGCGTTCGTCACGCAATATTAGAAAATCTTGGATGGAGTCTTGTAAGGATATGGTCAACTGATTATTGGAATGATGCTAAGAAGGCGATTGAGCAAGTAGATGAACGCTTAAATCAATTGCTTAAAAATGACAGACAAAAAGAAGCTGATAAGACACAAGAGCCACAAATGAAAGCTAAAGAAGCCTTTATTGAAGATGAAATTGATACTTCAAAAGACGATAACATTGTTCTATTTACTCAAGAAGAGTCAAATGTAGAAAAGAAAGATGACGCCCTATCAGACAGAGTAAAATCCTTGCTTTCCGCAGAACGTTTTTATGATGATGAATATTTGCCGATTATTGAAGAAATCAGTAAGAAATTTATAGATCAGACTGGCCCCATAACTTTCAAATATCTCAGCACAAAAATCGCACGGGCGCATAATTTCCAGAGAACTGGTTCTCAAATTAAAAAACAAGTCTGGGCGGCTATATCTAAAAAGCGCAATCATAACAAAACGCCAGATCAGCAAACTGTCTTTTGGCCAGAAGGCATGGTTGCCGTAAAGAGTTGTGACTTCAACGGCACCAAGAAGGATAGCGAAAGAAGTTGGACAGATGTTCCTTATCCTGAGAAGTTGGGTTTAGCCTTATCTATAGCCAGAAAAAATCACTCTAATCCTGTCGATAAAATGGCATCTGTTATAGGTTTGGGGCGTTTAAGACAAGTTACCAAGGATGAACTAGAGAGTTTGTTGAAACTAGCCCAAAAATTGGATGATAACTAATTATATGATTTGGATTAATGATGGTTGAAAAGGATGTGTTATGTAGTATTAAACCTCAGTATGTTGAGAAGATATTGAATGGTTCAAAAACGGTGGAATTAAGACGAAAATTTAATGTTGAATTAATAAACTCAAGGCTGTTTATATATGCAACAAGCCCAGTTATGGCCGTCGTAGCAAGCGCTAATATAAAAAATATTGAATATTTTGATATTCAAAAGATTTGGAATTTATACGGCGATGCGTCTGGAATCACAGAAAATAGTTACTATAATTATTTTAAAAATTGTGAATTAGGGTACGTTATACATCTGGATAACGTTAAAAAACTTCCTAATGAAATATTACGTTCTAATCTAATTAAAAAAGGTATATATCCGCCCCAATCTTATAGATACATAGAATGGAAGAATTTAAAGAAGACTGAACATGATCAATGAAAAGAAAAGAATTGTAGCAGTTTTGGGGGTCTCAGGAGTAGGTAAAACAACAATAATAAATAATTTCGTTAGCAATTACCCTTTGTGGCTTCATATTGAGGCAGGCAAACTGTTAAGCAATGCTTTACCAGAAATACCTTATGATGCCTTAAAAGATCTAAGCGATGATGCAATAATTAAAAATCAATTTTTAATTATTGACGCATTTAATAAAATTGTTTGTCAGACGGAATTTAAAAATATTATATTTAATGGGCATATGATTATTGAAAAGAAGAATAATTATTTGCTCCTACCCTGCAGCATATTATCAGACATAGGCATTGATGAAATAATTCATATAAAAGAAAAGCCTCAAACTATATTAAAATTTAAATTATCTGATGACAGTAGAGATAGGGTTTACCTAACGGAAGAAATTATAAGAAAAATTCAAGAAAAGAGCATAGCGCACGCTAGAGAATGCTCTATGAAATTAAATATACCTTTTAAAATTACAAAAGGTGAAGATTTGCATGAATTGTTAAATAACTAATTTAATTTAGATTTTGTCTCATTCATAATAATTTCAGAAACTCTAGGCTTATACAGTCCTAGTTTAATATCGCTAGTTTTAAAATCAAACTTTTTAAACAATGGTAAGAATTGCTGATATTTATTTTCACTAACTGTGATTACAGGTTTTGGATCGTCTAACCAACTAACTAAGTTTTCAACAAGCATAGAGCCTACACCCTTGCCCCAAAAGTCGGTAGCTACCTTTATCGTACAAATCTTATTTTCTGAAATAGATTTTTTTGCAATACCTAATCCGATAATGCGACTATCTTGACGATAGGATATAATATGCCTTTTATGGTCTTCGAGTTCAGAAAGCACTTTTCCGTTATACCAATCAAAGATATTAGGGTACTCGCATTGCACCGATATTAGAAAATCTTTTACCTCTTCATTTTCTAATAAAGAATTGCTGTTTATCAAAGAAACCGAATTAGAATCTAGGTTAACTATTTTAAACATCTATTTTATCCTGAAATTATTTTTAAATATTGTGCCAGATTAGGCTTTAGATAAAGTTTATTATGAATCATTTTTATGGTTATCACCAGAGTTTTCGACATTATTTTCAATAACGTCCTCTAAAACTGTATCGTCTGTTGTTTTGTCTCGAATATAACTTGCCAAAAACTCTGTGCTAAGCCCGATTACTAAGGCAATAATTGCAAAAATGAAGACAGTTTTCATGCCTACTATACGCACTTTCATTTTTACGAAAGCACTATAATCTTCAAATGGTCGATTGCTAGATTTTTCTCCATCACTAGCTTTTTTTCTATTGTGGTAAATAACCATACCTTTTTCAATCACACGCACACAGCTTATATATTCACCCCATAATTCTTTTTCAAGGACTCTGTTTTTGTGGAAATTTGTTGAATCTCCAACAATATCTGCGGCAATGTCAGTTACCAAAAGAAAATCTACTCTTTGTAGTTTTAGAGGGGAGTTTCCATCATCATACATTTCACGCTCAATATCATCTGGCATGCTTCTTTTTTGATTTACTCTGAAATCAATGTATTCAAGCGCATCAAAGCCACTTTGAAAAAACCGATCCACTGGGTGACGCTCTTTTAAGAATGGAACAGTTCTTGGTAATTTCAACCTTAATCTAAAATATAAAGGATTTTCTTTTTTATAGCCTCTTAAGCCGCGCTTCAAGGCATTAGAACATATTGTAATAACCGTACCGTTACCTTTATTAGCAATAGAAATTTCTTTTGCATCAAATCTATTATTAATCTGGGCGAATTGAAAAACACGAGTAAAGAAATCCTCCGTATGCTCTTTAATAAGGTCCACATGAAGGTTGCTGATGCTAGGTTTTAATTTTTCATTAAAAACACCGACGGCTATTTCATCATTCTTAAATAGAGACCCTAGATCAAATATATCATCTTCATTTAACTTGTATGGAATATAAATATTCAAATCATTAACTAGATTGGGATTCGTTAGCCATATACCAATATCTAAATAATCTTTATCGGGGAATTTTGAAATAAAGGGTAAAAAATCTAACTTTTTTCTAAAAAAACTTGCTCTTGGAAAATGCCAGTAATTCACATGAAGTTTAGCATTCGGATCTGCATTAGGGTCGCCTTGCTTCTTATACCAAATTGCTAAACCTCTTCCAGAATCCATATCTAATTAACTTTATCTTTTGCTGAATTAATGTCTGATGATAGGTAGATTGTAGATATAGAACAAGGCATAATTTATATCTGTAAGCTAAAATTTAACTTGCAGGCTATATTTAAGGTCATGGTTTAGCAGGTAATTGATATAAGCTGTGGATTTTATTTTGGTAGTACAGGCGGAGTACAGAAAATAACAGTATTTAAATTATTCTTTTAATATCAATGCGTTAATATATAAAAATGGCTTCTTCTGCCCCTGCCATTAAGTTTACGTTTTGCTGATATCAGAGAATTTAATTCTGTGAGCCCCGTATGTAGTAGGGTTTTTCTAAAGGGAATGTTCTGTCTATCTTATGGAATAGAGTTTCTGTCTTATTCTGCTTAGTTATTGTGTAAAAAATTATAATTTTAAGCCTCAAATTTTTCTATTTAACATAGATATAAGCAGCATATGCGGACACGTTAAGCAGGCAATTAATATTATTAATATTGAAAAAATATGCGAATGAACTTCCTTTTCACTATTATAAAATAAAATGGCAGCCATCAAAATTATGAGAGTGGCTACAATAACAGCTAAATTGTTACGTAGTAACTCTGCGAAGCTTTTGTAATTAAGTATTTTATAAAGATCAGCAGTATGACGAGGCCCATGCAAAATACAAAAATACAAAAATAAGAAAATAATAGGGGGTAAAAAAATTGCGCTCACTATAAATAAAAATGACACGAGTCCCTTTAAATAATCATTTTTTTTAAAACTTAAAAATGTGAATAAGGTCGTGAGAATAATCATAGGGACTGCAAGTTTTTGTAAAAATAAAACGGTAAGTGTTGAGTAATAATCATCAATAAGAAATGAAAAAGCCAACTGAAGATCTTGTGAATTTAAGACAGAGGGCAAAGATATAAGGGCCAAAGCAAAAGAATTTTTTTTGATCCATCTACCTGGCAAATTTATATTTTCATCTTCCCAATCTTCGCTGAAATGCCAAATAGAAAGTATTAAAAAAAGACCAAACCCTATTATTGGTGAGATAAGCCAAATGCCAAAATTAATGGCAGCTATTGCCAAGTAAGTCGTGAGAAACATTAATTTACTCTTTAAATTGTTACATAATCCTAAATATTTTCCTATTTCATAATCCATAGCCCCATGGGGCAGGCCAATAATCACTGAACCTATTAAGAGTAAAACAACTTGGATATTGAGAGAAATTGGAGAAGCAATTATTGTTATGATCAAAAATAAGCAACAACAGGAAACGAAACAGATATCAATTAACTTGGTACTATTCATTTTTAAATAACGCCTTTAAGAATGGCAATTTTGGAACAGCTATTATAATTTTTATTAAGTCAATTAATCTATTTGTTTCAGACATGAAGCGTACGAAGTCATCTGCTTGTATTTTCTTTGTTAAAGTGACGAAGATTTTTTTAGAGGATGATGGAGATATTCTTAGCGTTTTTATAAAGTGTCTATCTAAATATTGGCTCATAGATGACCTATTCTTATAAATTGAAATGTCTTTTCCTTTTTCTAAATTAATAACAGCGCTTATAGCCCAGTTATATATATTTAAAAAGCCATATCCACTTGATTCTCTGAGGGCTCCAGCTTGAGTTCCTGCATATATGTATGTGCTAGAGGATTTTTTTTGATCCATTTTCAACGGACCCATAGGTAAAACGGCTTGTTCAATATGCTTTATATCATAATTAGTGTCACCAATTAGTTTTTTTATGCTGTGATTCAGCTCTTTCCTAAGATCATCAGGTTTTATTAGATCCTTTGTAAATACGGTATATTCAATTAATCCATCTGTTTTTGAAAAAGGTAGTACATATAAAAAAGAAAAACTATTTTTTATATTTTTCATCTCAGTCATGAGCCCAACCTGCGTATCATCAAAAAAAGTAGATTTTGTTTTTACTTCATATCCATAAAACACTTGATAAAAGCTAGCATCAGCCTCAAACTTAATATTTTTATTATTACGGGTATCAATAACTATTTTAGCGTTATATATTCCTTTTTCCGTCTGTATTGTATTGCCAGATATAGTATGAACTGCGCAGCCTAATATAAGTGTTTGTCTCTTATCATTCTTTATAGTCTGGATTGCTTTATCATAAAAATCTCGCGAGGCAATTGTGACATATTCATATTTTTTAGAAATATGAGACCAGCTTTCCTCGCTAGTGGAAAATCTCCAGCTATTCCATGTTTTTCTTATAATGTCGCGGTGCTGAAAATTATCATTACTTTCTATCCAAAAACTCCAATTGCGGTCATGCTCATAATTTTCACGTGCTTCTAAAATTGTAAGACTAAGGTTTAAATTACTTTTTGCATAAGCAAGGGCAAAATTTAAGCCAGTGCAGCCTCCACCTAATATAAGAATATCGCAATCAAAGAATTTATCTTGCATATCACTTTATCTTTTCTGCTCTATCCAAAATGAAGGGTAAGTTATTTCAATAGCACTTTTTATTGTTTTTATTATTTTTTGGAATTTTGTTAAATGTTGTCGGCCTAACCAGTATTTATGATCAATTTTTTCAATTTGATGGCCTATTGAACGATAAAGGTTTGCTGCAACTAAAATTGTGAATCGTTCCCGAAAAGGCAAGTAGGGATAACCCTCTTTGGCTTTCTCATAATATTCAGCTGATTTGTCTAATAGCTTTTTACAAGCATCTCTCGCATCGTATTCTTTAGTTTTGGGAGCACTTAAAAGATGTTTGGCCTCATTAATAATAAGCCAGGTTTGCGGGATATAGACACGGTTATTCTCTGCGTCATCTTTTATATCACGAGCAATATTGGTTAGTTGCATCGCAATGCCGAGATTGATAGCAGCCGGTGAAGCCTTATTAAGATTTTGATTGATATTCAGTATCGGGCACATCAAAGCGCCCACAGTACCTGCAACTTGATAACAATAATGAATCAGAGCCTCCTCGTTTTTTATGCGAATTGAAGGTTTACAATCTGAAATCACGCCATCTAAAAGATCTGTCAGATATTTTTTATCTAATTTTTGAGCGTCCGCAAAATAAATAAATTCCTGAATAAAAGGGGTGTCGCTCTCACCTTGTTCAATATCTTTTTTAATCTTTTCTAATTCTTTTTGAGCGTTATGGGGATCATGTGTTTCATCTGCAATGTCATCAATAAAACGACAAAATGCGTACAATAAACTCACTTTTTCTATTGTTTTCTGTCCAAGAAAAAAAGAAGCAAAGTAAAATGTTTTAGCTTTTTTTTTGAAAATATCTTTGTGTTGAGATTTACGATCCATCTTACGTTACTTTTCGCTCAGATCCTGTATAAGCTCATCTATCACTTTGGCAGAGGAAAGCACGCCAGGTAGTCCTGCACCAGGATGTGTTCCTGCGCCGCATAGGTAGAGATTTTTAATACCTTCAGCCTTATTATGATAACGAAACCATGCTGATTGTGTTAGCGTTGGCGCTATTGAAAAACCTGCACCGTGAACGCTGCTATAATCTTTTTCAAAATCTGATGGTGTTTTGAAGAAATCAGATGTAATGGTATTTTCAAGGTCTGGTAAAATAGTTTTACTTAGAGAGTTTACAATACGATCTCTTAATTTTGGCCCATCTATATGCCAGTTTATTCCGCTTTGTGTGTTAGGGACCGGTGCTAAGACATAAAAGGAATCGCAACCATGGGGCGCAAAAGAAGGGTCTGTCGCTGTTGGGCGGTGGATATAAAGTGAGAAATCATCTGTTAGTATTTTTTTATCGAATATATCCTCTAAGAGATCTTTGTATCGTTTACCAAGCCATATGGTGTGATGCACAACATCATTATATTTTTTTGTAGTGCCAAAATACAGGACATAAAGTCCCATTGAAAATTTAGCTGATTTACTCTTTACACGTGCTGATAAAGCCTGGTTATTTTTAGAAACCATGTTTTTATATAAAAAGGCTGGGTCGGCGTTTGAGACAACAATATCACTTTTTATTTTTGACCCATCTTCAAAAATGACACCCTTACAGACCCTATCTTCTATTAATAAGGATTTTACAGACCTGTTAAGTTCTATTTTTATACCCTCTTCATCCATGAGCGTCTTAAGGGCATTTACAAGCGCGCCGGTCCCCCCCATTGCAAAGTGAATCCCCCATTTGCGCTCCAGATAATGGATAAGGGAGTAGATGCAGGTCGTATTAAAAGGATTGCCGCCTACTAGCAAGGGTTGTATCGAAAATGCTTGCCGTAAATAATCATTTTTTAAGTGGGATGTCACAAAACCCCAGACTGTTCTATAAGCTTTTAAAGTGATCAAATATGGAATGATGGATATCATTTTTGAAATCTTATGAAAAGGCATTGCGGCAAGCTTTGTAAAGCCTACATCAAAGATTTCTTTTGAATTTTCTACCAGTTTTAAATAATTTTTCTTGTCATCAGGATCGAATTTTTCAATTTCTTGTAAGGTGTCATTAAGCGTCCCACCATAATCGAATTGTTTCCCATCACTAAAGACAAACCTATACCAGGGGTTAAGGGGAATAAGTTTAACGTAATCTTTAATATCTTTATTATAGAGCGCAAAAAGTTCTTCAAATAAAAAAGGCGCAGTTATAACTGTTGGCCCTGCGTCGTGTTTAAAACCATTAATCTCAAAAGTTTTTGCGCGTCCACCTAAATGGCTGCATTGATCAATAATTGTAACATCATAGCCTTTTTTTCTAAGTCGAAGTGCAGAAGCTATACCCCCAAATCCAGCACCAATAACGAGTGCTTTTTTTTCATCAGGTTTGTCCTTTGGCATCATTGTGTACTTAAGACTTTAATCTTCTTTTGCATCTGTAATATTTCTTTTTCTAAAATAGTATTACTAGGCAAAGGCAGCTTTGCAGCAAAATCTAATGCAATATATAACTTTTCAAGTGCTAGTTCTGCGGCGGCTTTTATAGGGGTAGCCTCTCCGTTTCTTTGCATAATTGTTACAATATTGAGCCCTGATTTAATGCCTTTTTTGGATTGGTCTTGTTTTATATCATGAATATCATCGTAGATTTGATAGGCCAAAGCATAATTGTTAAAAGCTTCTTCAGCGGCATGGATACAATTTAGCCTTTCAGTATACAGAAGCGCTAAGGTTAAAGGCATAGCGAGTAAAGCCCCTGATTTTTGGCGGCTGATATCAAGATATAAATCAACATCAACTAATGTTTGATTCTTATCTTGTGTAAGGTCACCTATCTGCCCTTTTATTGTAGTGTGAATATGGCTGTGCACCTTTTGTAATATTAACTTTATATTTTTGGTTTCGAGTTCGCTAATGCATTTATAAGCGCATGATATTAAATAATCTCCTGCGCAGATTGCGATGTCAGGGCCGAATTTTTTCCAGACGCTAAGATTTTCTCTGCGCTCTTCATCAAGATCTTGCAAATCATCATGTATCAATGATGCATTGTGCAAAAGCTCTGGTATGCACGCCAAAAGGACTGCATTTTTTTCATTAATTAAAAAGTTTTTAGAAAATTTATAAGATAGGTTTGATCTTGTTCGACTACCGCCGCATTCAAAATGGTATCTGAGCGCTTGTGCGAGGGGGCAAGTGTCATTTTTAAAATCACAAATTTCAGCTATTTTATTTTCAACCAGATTATCTGCTTGATAAATATTATCAGTGACATTTGCTGATTCGATATGCATTTATTGCCCTTAGAAACCCTTAAAATAGAGGGGAGGGCTAGGAATTAGCCCTCCCCAAGATTTAGTATAATTAGGCTTTGAAACCTTCTGCTTCAGATTTTCTGCGTGCAATCATGTAGATTAATACCCCAAATCCAGCTTTAGCAATAATATCTGCAACAGAATAACCAATTTCTACCGCGGCATAAGCAGATTCTATTCCTAAGTTTGGAAATAAATAAACAATAGGGTAGAAAGACCATGAAATTATAACTACCAAAGAGGCAATTTTAATAAGACCTTTTGCACTATCTGGTTGCTCTGTTATTGATGATTTCAATCCGACAACTAGGCTAAATACGATATATAAGAATGGTATCATAGATAATGCCCACCAGAACTGACGTGTGCCCATGTCACCTGCGATTTCTCCAGGATATCCCAGAATAATCATTAGTGCAGCAGCGCCACCCAATAATGTTGCCTTTTTGACTGTTTCGCTTTGTGTAAGCTTCATAACCAAAATCAACTCAATTAAGAGTAAGGGCACAGTTAAGAGCCAGTCAACATATCGATAAGCGACATTAAATTCCTTACCTGTCGCAGTTACAACGCCATTTGTCACATCATAGGCATTGCCAAAAGATATAAGAATTTGCAAATAGTGATAGGCCGCAATGAAAGTAACCAAGCCAGTAACAACCAAGGCTGGTCTGTAGGCCGCTGCAACAGATCCTAAGTTAAGCCAAAAGAATAGTGTTGCCGCCATCATTGTGGCGAATGTGAAGGAGAATGAGTTATATACAATACTGAACTCTCCGAATGTTAATAAATCCATAATATTTCCCTTTTTTATAAATAGTTTAAAAATCTTCTGTCGCAGTATAGGCTGTATGTAAGGTATAAGAATACTAAAATTTTATTTAATTATTTTATGTATAATAATTTGTAATACGAGGGCTTTTTTATTACAAATGCTCAAATGGTTTTTGAGATTTATCAGGATTTTGATTAATTTGATGATAAAATGGATTCATCAGAAAAAATAAAATTATTTAGATAATATAAAACTAGCCCAGAAATTATAATAGTAGTGGTTAAATATTATGTCTGTAATCCGCTAAGCTTGTTATAATATGAAGATATTCTGCGTGAGAGTGTCATAAACTGGCCCCCTATAAAATAAATTAGTTATTAATGTAGTGAAGTTATAACATCCAATATTATTTTTTATGTTGCCCAGCATTATTGCATCTTATTTTTTCTAAAAACTTAATCGTGTGTACTCTGTTTTAAAATGTGGCTGCCATTTGTGATTGATCATTTTTATAGCTGTTTTTACGTCGTCTAAAGTATCAGCAATTATGAGATGTCTATCGATTAAGCTGTCAGGAAGGAGTGCTAAGAAAGGATCCATCAGTCTTATATGATTGGGTCCATGTGGTTGCGGGCTATTATAAATAATCATTTTTTTATCCTGAAGTGGTGGGTAGCCAGCTTCTTTCAGCCTGATCCATCTTGCGATTTCTTGATAAGTCCCGATACCAGGTGCCATAGCAACACAAACATTTGATCTAAAAATACTTTGCATTCTGGTATCAAACGAGTCTTGAATTTCTAAATATTTATCTGAGCTATCTTGAATATCTTTTTGTTTAAAGACCGCTCCCTCAAATTGAATAGTTCTTGGCATTTGAATAGCTGAAATATGCGCGCGGAAGCCTTGATTAATCGCTTCAAGTGCTGCTTGAGAGACAGCACCCATGATGCCGTATCGCCCCCCGCCAGTGCGGACATGCCATCCTTGTTGTGCTAACCAGTGCCCCAGTTCTTTTGCATCTGAGGTGTAGGTCTCCACACGAGTACTAGCGGACCCTAATACAGAAACTTCGAAAAGATCTTTGCGGTCTTTACCCCAAGATTCTAGTTCATATGGGGGAACATTAGTATCCAATCCTCTCACTTTATCTATTGCGTGCTTTATTTTTTTTACGAGTTTGGGATCTTCTGGATCTAAATGAGTATGAAGAAACCTAGGCTCTTGTTTAATGAAGCCTTTTTCATGCAAAAATTGATTAAAAAGAATAAAAGCTTGCCATGGATCGCGTTCAGGATTGATCTGAGAAATGAATGTTACAAAAGCCCTTTCAACCTCAGGCGCGTTCCAGTCTATATCATCAGAATCGAGTCCATTAACTTCAAAAGGATTATCTCTGTTTAAAACAAAAAAAGGCGTGTTTTCAAATGTCTCGACACGTAATTGTTTATCAACGTGTAAGCTGCACCAAAGGTCGAATAGATCTAAAAAATAATTCTCATAATTTTCGATGACGGAACGGTGGTGTTCACCCAGAACAACAGCGCTGGCCGCATAAGTTAGTTCCTGATAAGCACCATTTTTGATAGTGTTGACGCTATCAAGTCTGGCTGTGATGTCAGTTTCCCTATATATTGCATCGGGTAGCCATCTTTTGACTTTATCGAATGGAAGTGTGTTGTGATGTGTTGCAATAATAATTGCACCTGCACTTGTCTCTGCGGCATGTTGGAATGGAATTGAAAATGAAGTTGGGATTCTTGCATCTTCTATAAATTTTCTAATACCTAAGGCTTGAGCACTTCTTATTCCAACATATTCAGATCCTAATTCGGAACGACTTTGATTGCGCTCTTCTGGACTTAATGTAGCATCTAACGCGTTAGAAAAATGGTAACTTGTTAGGACATCTTTAGGCTTTTGCGGTTGTGGCTTTACGCGGTGAGTGATAGGCACTTCACTGTAATAGGAATGAATAACCACGTCTTCTCTTTTGGGAGCCAGTGTAAAAAATAGATAGATGTTGTGATCAAGGCCGTTCATATTAACGTCTTGGCCTTGGTCTTCCATTCTTCTTTTCATGTTGTGAAGGGCAGAATAAAATCCCTTAATTCCGCCTTGCGCGTCCATTACGGGCCCCAATTCAACACCAGGCCACGCTCCCAAGCCCTTTTCATGGAGGCAGTCTTTAAATTCAGGTTCCCCTGAATAGTCAACCTCAAAACTATATCCTGTATCATTTACGGCAAAGACTGTTTTTTCAGGATCGTGCCCTAGTTCACGAAGTCTTTTTGCAACTTTATCATAGCCTAAATCATCATAAATACGGTCTAAAATGGATTCTGCTTTTTCGTAAGCGTTGCCTAAATATGTTCTGCTCGTTTCATCTGCGGAATGAAACCAGTGTAAAACATCAATTGCATCACCGAGCTTAAAATGCGCATTTGTATAGCGTCTAGACTGTTCTATTTCATAGAATTTTTTAGGCTGAGTTGATGCAAAAAAAACTGTACAGCCAGTGGGGAAGTGTAACGGTGGGCGGCCATCGCTGATATGTGCAGATAAAGAAAAATCAGTTGATAATGTTGGGTTATTCTTTACGCGCCTTAATTGTTCTTCTGTCCATTTTTTTGTTTCAACTTTAATTATTTTACTCATTTTACACACACTCTTTTGTTTTTATACGACCAACCTTCGTGGCGGGACATGATCTATTTTTGGTATATTTTTAGGTATTAGATTTTCAAATTCCCATTCTCCGCACTCAGGAATAACTTTAGAGATTGTTAGTTTTAATTTCTCACCAACTGGAATAAAGATATTTCCTTGATAGACCAAAGCTTTATGACTTTGGTGAACGTGCCAACCTTGTGGAAGGTCAGAAAAAGGAATTGATTTTCTTAATGACCCTTGTCTACTTAAAGTCATATCAAGAAATACGTATCCATCTTGAATACCAGATAGAGTAACTGTTCTAGTGTCACCTTCGTGACCTGCTAACCGGCTAACAGAGTGGAATCGTTCATAATCTTTTGCGGCATTTTTATTTGTAATTTGCAGGGTGTTCATGGAAGCCGCTATTTGTTCCATTCTCTCTATATCTTTTTCAGACAGGCCAAGTTTATCATTTCCTAATGCAGTATGAACGCCGCGCAAATTGATGAGGTCTGGATAACGCCTTATAGGGGAAGTAAAATGACCATAACGGGGAATATTTAAGGCAAAATGGCCAAGATCTAGGGTTGAATAAACCGCTTGGTGCAGTAGATTCTTTCTTACTATTAGCTCAATAGCTTCTCTCTCTCCTTTTAGTTCGGCCTCGCTCAATAAAAATTGCAACTCGTTTATACTAAGGTTCATAGGATCTTGTGGAAGGTGGTACCCCAAATTATCTAATTGAGCTTTAGATTCCGCATATGATAAGGCATTTTGATTAGCACCGTGAACGCGCCGTAAAAATGGTATTCTATTGCTGTATAGGAAATCTGCTAATTCTGTTCCAGCATCTAGCATCATGCTTTGCACAAGAGCTTGGGAAAAGGAGGCTCGTGTGTCATGGTTTGTGCTATCCAGAACCAAGCCGCCCTCTTGTCTAAAGTTTGAAACAAGTGTAGATCCGAGTTCTTGATAGGCCCATACATCACCATGATTTGTATCACACATATCCTGAAACTGCCCATAAGACAGTACTCTTTGAGATTGAATCAGACCCACGCCAATATTGGCGACGCTTATCGGTTTATGGGTATCATCATAAAATTTTTCTACAAAAATAACGCGGCGTAATTGCCCTGTCCTTAACGAAGCTTTATTACAAGGAAGGATGTCAGGATATAAGTGAATAGCATCTTTACCAAAATAATGGGAGAACCCTCGTTTACTTGCTTCTTCATCCATATATGAGCCTGGACGAACAAAAAACGGCATATCTGCTATAACAGTAAGGGTCCTATAAGCCGCCTTTTGACCATTGATTATTCGTGATGATCGTTCTATTAGAATGCCATCATCGTGGTCATGTGCATAAGCAGGGTCAATGACAAGTATGCGTTCATTTCGCAAATCATAAAGGTCACTCTGTTTTGTAATATCTGAATTAGTTCTCTTTTCTGCTTCTTTTAGGGTCTCGGGTGAGTGCCTTAATGATAAGCCGTTTTGTCTGGCAACGTGAAAATAGATAGGAGTTCCTGTTTTTGCGTTCCATCTTGGATTTTCTACAATAACACTTGGCTCGTATGGGTCAAAATTTCTGGATAAAACTGCGGTATATTCATGTCTAAGATCGACACCACTTAACAAAGCAGATGTATCGGCAGTGAAAAAGGTTAGGCTTACAGGATCTAAAGCTTGTACTTTTTTTCTATCACTTGAAGCTTTTGCAAATGTGACCGTAAGACGTATAGGTGTGTCTGACTTAATCTTTCCTAATATGCGTTTAACTTTTAGTTCAGCACCTTTGCGTTCTAAAACAACTGCGACATGACTGTGCTTAGTAATTTTTGAGCCAGTTTTTTTTTCTAGTTTTTTTATTTGCCCCATAGACAAAAAAGCAGGAACAATTTGTTCCTGCTTTAAACCCATTATATCAATTTCTACTCTTGAGCCTTGCGGCGTTTCTTTCAGTCGTGCAATAACAATATCTGAAATTGGCTTAGTTGATTGATATCGCCCTCTTATGTCTTGCTTTACACGCCTGTCTTTTTGCAGCGTTTCCAAAGCAGACCTCAATTGATCTTGATCTGACGACTTTAAGTTAAAAGCCTTTACTAAACTATCAAATGATACTGGGGAAGGGTTCAAATCTAAGAGGCTTCTTAGATTAGAAAGAGTGAAGGTGAGACTATTTAGTCTTTTTTTACTCATTATTAAACAATAACTCTAAATTAATATTGTGCACTATTGTAATAAATAAAATAAAGAGTCAATGAAATTTTTTAACTTTTAAAAACTCCTTGTAACAGACAAAATTAATTCTGATTTTAGGTTGCTAAAAAGTTAGAGAATCGTTATTAATTGAGGACTAAACCGCAATTACGAAAGATGTAATGGAAAACAAACTAGTTAAATTCGTTTGTTCTTATTCAGATCGGAATTTTATTCTTACAGATTTGACTAAGGTACTCAGAGAATGTCACCCTAAAAATAATAAATTTATTAGATTAGCAAAAAAGCTGCGTTACGCACGCATTTCTGCTCGCCAAATGTTAAGCTCTTCCATCTTATTGCGTGTTTATGGCGAGAGGAGTGTTTTTCTTGGATTTTTAAATTTAATTTCTATTCAAAGCTGGTTTTCACCAGCTTTTTTTGTGCATATTTGTATGAATGTGAGGAGATAAATCTATGGCCAAGCATTATCCAACAAGTGTGTTTTTTTCTTTAACTGGTTTAAATCGAGACAAACCTCTGTTGGACCGATCTGGTCGTGTGAGGCATAGTGTTGTCCATACTGATGAAGAAACAGGGACGATGCGAGTACTTCATCTTGATTTACAAAAAGATCCAAAAAATCCACAGAAAATAAGACTTAGAGGGCATTATCTCTTAAATTCTGACGGTAATAGTAATCAAATAGTAGAGTTTTTAAATGTATCTTTTTTCGATCATCATGGCGCTATAGAGATCCAAAGTGTTTCTTTATTGGGAGAAAGTTTGGATATTACTGATACGAATGTTTTTGATAGTATTGTTCGATCTTTAAATAAAATTTATTTGGCGATTTCTAAAAAACATCGATGGGTTAACTTTCTGAAACCTTTCAGAGAAGCGGGGATCATGCCCTCGCCAATCGGAAGACTACATTTACCTGGATTATATTCTAGTGGTGAAATCAAGTCATATACTAGCGCAAGAACTCCTAGAGAGGAGGTGTTAGGCGACAATTCTGCAGTAAAAGAAGACGGTCAAATCGCTTCTAAAGAGCCGGTCTTTCCAACTCTTTTTTTTCATGCAATTGCTGGATGTGGGCCTGAGCATTACGCTGGTGAAAGTGGCTATACGAAAGATTTCACTATTCAAGGTGAAGATGGGACTCTTTACAGTTTGACTTATCACTTTGAGGAAGGAAAATCTGAACATCATATCAGTGAAAAATGTGTTTTGACAGTTATGGATAACCAAGGTGGCTTTAAAGAGTATGACATTTATTCATTAAAAGCCTTGCCTGTCGATGGAAGCCCCACACAAACAAGAATAAAAGAACTAAAATTTTTTCATGTTAATAGCCATAAGGGCGCAATAGAGGCTGTTAATTTAAATGATCCATCCGCTGTAACCAACGCTCTAAAAGCTGTTCGAATGATTAATAGAACCATTAGAAATGGAGTAGATGGATTTGAAGAAGATTACAAGAAAGGTGCTGATAAAAGACGTCTTTTACTATTAAGTGATATTTTGTCTTTAACAGGGCTCAACAAGTCAATGCTTCCCAATCCGCAAGCAAAATCAAGGGGGCGTTTAGTTGTCACTCCACAAGGTGGAAATAACACATCCAAAGTGATTTCTGAGTATGATCAGCATATTGGTGCAAATAGCACTCTTGTTGATGTTTACGCACCAGAAAACAAAAATCCTAAAAATTCTTATGTTGTTGATCTTGGTGTACTTTTTCATGATAAGTTTGATATTACATTTTCAAATTTGGGACGTTTTTTTGAACATAAATATGATAAAGCGCATCATCCCGAACGTGTTATTGATGCAATTTTTATCACACACAGGCATAAAGATCATATTTCGCAATTAGCGTATCTAGTAAAGGCTGGGTATAAATTGCCAGCAATTGTTATGCCGCCACTGGCACGAAACCAAATTAAACGGGAGATGGATGAGCTTAAAATTGATAAAGCAGTCCAAGAAGAGATATTTGATAAATGTATTGTTCCCGATCACTCTTTTATTCCTAATGATGCCACAAGAGAAAATCCTCATATAGTCAATGTTGGAAGATCGAGTTTTAGATTGTCTTGGGAAATATTAGAAGGAGAGCGCTTAGGACAATTTGAGCGTTACCCTGTTATAGAGCATGAAGAAAATATAATTCGCGTAGGCCCTATGCCGCACTCTGACCCAGGGTATATGTATGAGTTTATTACACCTGCTGGTGGGCACTTATTTACTGGTGACTTTAAATTGGATCCGACCATTGAACTTTATCAGGCTTCTTATAAGCCTTGGCTTTTTAAGGTTACGGCAAAAGCTGGAAGTATTGACTCAACAGGAGCCTTACGAGGTGAAAATGAACGAACGCCTTATGAGGGAGAAATACAAGCCTCTATAGTACGATTGTTTAATGAACATCCTGATCGCAGGATGATTTGCCCTATTATTGGATCAAATACGGCGCGTTTAACAACCTTGATTGCCGCTATGGGAAAAACAGGAAAGAAATATTTAGTTGCTGATGGAAAAGCAATTGAGGACTTAGTGCGGGATTTAAACCAGGTCCATGGTCTGAAAGAATGGGCTAAACGCGTTCATGGCGTTACAGTAATCGACCGAAAAACAAAAGAGGCGGCACGTATTTATGAAGAGGAGCCAGATAATAAATATGTGATTTGCCCAACAGGAACACAAGATGAAGATTATTCATCAATAAATAGGGCTTTAAGAGATTGGTTGCCCGACAATCGCTATACATTAAGAGAAAACGATCTTATCGTTCCATTACAAGGCCCAATTCCAGTTGGCAATAATGTGGCGCGTCGTAATGCCGCAAAGTTTTTTGCAGAATTTTGTGTAGGTGCTGATTATATTTTGCCTGAACTTATAGAAAAAGAAACTGACTTAAAGCTGTCAGGTTCAGGTCATGCAAGCCCAATAGACTTGAGAGAGTTATATGCACTGACGGGTATTAAAACAGCTTATGTTGTTCATGGTGGACCTGAGCATTTACGGGCAGCGCAGAAAATAGCGAATGATAATGGTTTGAAATCATGTGCGCCAGGTTTATCAGAAGGATATGAAACATTATTAGATGGCACACCAAGATTGTTTCGGCGAGAGGAAGCACAGATTGTTGGTGTCAGAACATTATTACCGCAAAAAGAATCTTTTTGGTTAAAACGTCATTTTTTAACGACAGTTATTCCAGTCACAACCTATAATAATAGTGAAACAGGCATTGCTATACAGGGACTTGAGAGGGCTGTCGCAAAAGCACTAGGAATTGACAGTGATTTTATGGCAGCGGAAGCTATGTCAGCAAATCGTCTTTCAAAATCATTTAATCGTAGTTCTCCTAATGGTTATTTAAGCCGTTCTTACCCTTTTGGTGTAGAGCGGTTCCGAGATACAAATGTTTATAGAGTAAAAAGTATAGGAGGATATGCTGCCTTTGATACTGAAACGACAGGTATTGATACCGATTTTGACTATATTGATCAGTTCTCTTTAGCAATGTGGGATTTTGATAGAAAGTTACAATTTGAGACCGAGTTGCGTCAACGTGTTCCAGATTTTCACGTGAAAAGTCCCGAAGCTTTATTGGTTACAAATACATCTCCTTATAGCGAAGGGGATTTACCTCCTTACGCTTTTGCAGATCGCATCCATAAAAGTTTTGCTACAGTAAAACAAAGAACAAAAACATATTATAAACAACATCATCCAGATGCTTATGCAGGTAATCCGCATTTGAAATCAAAAACCATCGTTATCGCTCATAATTTACCATTTGATGATAGATTTATAAGAAAAACTATGGGGGTAAATTTATGGGATAAAACGAGGCCGCATGCCTCTGATGGCATGATTGGGATTGATACAAGAACTCTGGCGCGAGCTGTTTATGCAGTTTACCCAACTAAATTTAAAGTATCACGAAAACCTGACAGTAATTTCTTGGATTTTACATTACGCTCATTGTGCGAGAATAATGGTATTGAATATGATGAAAACAAAGCGCATGCATCAGCTCTATATGATTCACATTTAGCGATGCAGCTGTTTTGGAAATTACAAGAAGTCGCACCCGATATCACAGAGCAAATGATTTACAACAGCGATTATGGATCAGGAGAATTGTTAAACGATATTATGGGGCAGTCAACCGGCTTTGATGGCCCTCACCCTGTATTTTCTTATATGAGCCGCAGAGCGGATAGACCAAACATACAAATAGGGTCTTGGGTTGGCACGTTATCAGGGCGTTATGCAGTTGTTTTAAATCTAACGAAAGATATTTCAGAAGTTTTATCACTCGATGAAGAGGCAATACATAAGAGGTTGTTAGATAGAAATGATGATTCTTTTGAACTCATTGATTTGAAAAGTAATCCAATTATTTTACCTGCAGGACATTTTTATAAACAAAACTCTGCTCAAAAATATCCAAAAGAAATGATTGATAGACGAGCCAGAACATTAAAAGAGCATTTAAATTATATGAGTCCAAAAAATGAGTGGACGAACTTATCAGAGAGACTAAATGCTGTTTGGGAGGTAAACTCTCAATCTATTTTAGGAAAATTCTCTGACAATGAACCCGATTTAACTAAGCCTATTACAGTTAGATTAGAACAAGGAAAGGCTTTTGTAAGCCAAGCTGTTTCGAGTAATTTAGTGATGGCAGCGACGTCTATTTTCAATCCAATTAAGCAAAAAATTGGCAGAGCCTTAAAGATGTTTAGGCAAATTGCTGTTGAGTATTACGAAGGTGACAATCCCCTATCGAAAACTGATAGATTAGAAAGTCTTCAATTAGCATTAAATTCTGCTTTAACAAAAAAAGGTTTATCCGATGGGCAACGTTTTTTGATAACCGCAATAGCTCATGATATTGATCCCGAAATAGTCAATCAAGAAGATACCCGAAGCTTGGGTGAATATGAGGCTTTTCATGCCCTTGTTACATTGGGAAGGGCGCAGGAAGCATTACGCCAACTTTATAAGGACCCAGAGCGCATGGCTTATTACGTGGGAGAAAATAAAGAAAAAAAGAAACTACTAGCGGAAATTGAAGGCTATGTTGAACAAAAATCAAAGGACTTTCATCCAAGCGAAGCTGTTCGTGATTTCCTTCATCCTTGGAGAAAATCTTCACCTAATCATTTTCCTAATTTGGCAGCTTAGAGAGGATAACCTATGGCATTAGCCCTTGTTGAACAAAAAACTAAAATTGCTGTCACAACGAGTGTCCTCTTTGACATGAGCGAGGAAGATTCTATATGGCGTCGAGAAAAAGCAGGTGAGTTGTCTAGGGGAAGCTATTATTCATTTATGCGCGGAAGAATTGATGATCCTCTAAAATATGGCCCCGCCTTTGATAATATTAAAGCGCTTGCTCAAAGTAGAAGCCATGAAATTATTTTGATGTCCCGTAATAGTCCATTAACAGCACTAAGGGCTATGCGTACTCTTTTGGCAAATCATATTATTCCTGCTCAATATGTATTTACTAACGGTTGTTCCATAACACCGTATTTGCCCTATTATAAGCCTGATGAATTTCGTACAACTAATGAAAGTGACGCACAAGAAGCGGCTAATTTAGGTTTCGCATCGTTGGTCTATGATCATGTCAACCCAGACGCTTTTGTAGAGTATGAACCTCAGAATAAAGTTCATCCACTTTTTACAGGCCCAAGGGCAATAACGTCTCTAGATATAAGACAATCATTTCAAGGGAAAGTCTCTCAAGAATATATTGCATCACATGTTTATGATTTTGACGGTGTTTTGGCTGGCTTGGAAAGCGAAGAAATCTTTGAAAGACACGGGTTAGACGCTTATAGAGCACATGAAGAACAAAATGCGCGCATACCTTTATCAAAAGGAACATATTGGGAAAGATTTTTTGCTGATGCTAAAAATCCTGAAATTAAGGCACATATTGTTTCAACCCGTGGAGGTAAGGCAGGATTTAGACCTATTGAAATGCTTGCTTATAATAACGTCGAGCCTGACGGGGAGGTGCATTGTGTTGGAGGTGAAGCAAAAGGTCCTTTGCTGGGCATCATGAAAGATAGATATCCAAGAGGATTTCATTTTTTTGATGATAGCCATTCAAAAGTAAAGAGTGGATTAGAACATGGTGTCTTGGCAGGGAGAGTAGTAACACCTAAACCGCGAGATCCTGCAGCATAAAGAATAATATTTAGAATAATAGGAATGATACTTGAAGCTTGGCAACAAAGGCTAGAAATAATTTAATTAGTATTGATGTATTATATCCGCCATCCGTTCAGTTTTAATACAAGTTCAGGGTGTATTCCAAGATCTTTAAAGAGGTTTTTACTGAGGCAGTTAATAGAACTGCTTTCTATGTGTTTCATAGAACACGAGCACCTAACCATTAAAACAAATCATCTTAATACTTATTTGGGGAAATAGTTCAAGTAAGTCTGTTATCACACCCCTTAAGAGATAATAATCATGATATCTTCACTTACAGATGTGTTTTCTATTAACATAAATTTTTCAAAGTTAAATAGATTGCCAGTGCCATCTCGATCAATAGAAACAACCAAATCTTTTTCTTGCTGATTCATGTGCAGGAAGTCTTCAATAGCATTGGTTAACGCATCATAGGCATTATCAATTATACCATTAATATCTATTTTATCTTCTTTTGAATTAAAATCACGAATTGTATCTATAGTACCATCTATTTTGTCAAATACGAATGTGTCAGCCCCATCTCCACCATATAAAGTGTCAGCCCCTTCGTTACCATTAATAATATCATTCCCTTCAAATCCAATGATCAGATCCGATGAATTAGTCCCATTTAGCACATTATCAATTGAATCTCCTCCAATACGATTGTGGGCGGTAAATATATCCCTTTGAAGGTACTCAATACTTGTATTGCGCAGGATGATATCGCTTAAAAGTGTGTTTTTAATATTATTAATATCATCAGAGTGAAAACGATTTTCATACCAAAACTTATCTCCATCCCTTAGACGTGCAAATTGATCAGCGATAATAGTTAAAAAGGTTTCCCCAACAAGTGCATCCATACCTGTTTTTTCGATTAAACCGCCGACCCATAGATCTAAACGATTAATATCTCCATAAAGAGTGTTTAGCTCTGAAATAATTTGAATATCATCAGTAAGTTCATAAAAGTTTCTGAGCGGAGTGAGGCCATACGCCTCACGAACAGTGTTGTAATCAGGTATCCCATGATCGCGGCCACGCTGTATGTTAAGGGCAACCAAATCAAATCCTCCTGCGCCAGGGGGCCCAAATAAAAAGTTTCTGACATCATCTATTATATTTGAATCTATTGCTTGTGCGTATGAAGCGCCAAGGCCACGCATAGTTTCATCAATTCCACCTTGTGACAAAATAAGATCAGGCCTAAAGAATGCATCTTGGAGCTGTAGATGGCCATATATAGATTCCTGGCCGCTTTCTTGAAGCCGCATAATATGAGAAGATAGCATTGTATGCCCAACTCTAAATGCCGCAGTCGCAAATTCTGTAGTAATTTGTGGATTTACCGTAATTTGGTGCCCTTTATATTCTGATAAGGCTTCTTTTCCTATTAATAAAGGCAAAAACTCATTGTAGGTAATAGCCTGCATTTCTGCTTCAACTATGGCTTTTGCTGTCTCGTAAAGTAACTCATCTGAATATTCGGGGTTTTCCATTCCAATTTTGCTAACCCAGTAATTATGCTCGCGTGCAAAAATAGTATGCATTGAAGTGAGGGCAATATTCTCATTAGTGCGGACATCCCCAGATAAAAATTCTAAGCCGCGACTACTTATAGTATTTGGTAGAAAATCATGCTCTCCCATTAACAGTTTTCCTCCATCTGTTCTTAATGCCTGAGATGATTCTAGTGTTGATCCATAAATGTTAGAAGCGTCAATAAAGGATGTGATTTCATTTATTTGTACACGAGGAGTATCGACATTTTCATCATCTTGTTTATACCCAGAGCGATGAAATCTAATTGTGTTTTGACCTGTGGAATAGGGGTCAAAATATATATCCCCTTTGGGTACTATTATATCATAAGCTTCCCTATGACCTTCTCGAGTTAAATTTATATCATGATCTAGAAACTGTCCCCATACCCAAAGGTAATTTGATAGCTCTTGCTTATTAAAAACATCTCCTGTTTGAGAAAATAAATGGTTACTTATTTGGCGTGCATTAGGACGTCCAATGTCATTCGGTGTGCTTATGCCGTCCCCATACTGATATCCAGAAATAGTTATAAATTCTGTATTAAAAGAACCAGGCATCTTGATTGTTGAAATATTTTCAGCAGAGTCCAGAACCCTAAACTCAAAACTAAAGTCATCTTGATTACTTCCACTATTGAATATAGGTGAGTTTTGAATGATTTTTAGTATCATTCGCGAATCTGTATCTCTTTCTAGCGTATAATTTTTTATAGTAAGCTCTAAAAGAGTTTCGATATTTGTAGGGGACGCTAAAAGTTTGATATCGTCATGTGATAATGAATTTTTTTTGACTGTTTGTGTTTCACTTAGCTCTTTATTATTCAGTAATAAAGTTTGAGTGTCATGAAATCGATTTTTATTTTGGTCTGTTGAGGGGGATAATATTAATTGTATTTGTTCTAAAACGCCTTTTGGAAGCGTGTTAATTAAATTTATTATATCTGTCTCTGACACTTCTATGTTTTCGAGAAGTCTCTCTATCTGTTCCACAATTTCGTCAGAAAGATTAAGGTTTTCTAATGCGTATTCTAGGCTTTGTCTATTTAATAACATTTTTATTCTCTGAAATAGGAAAAGCGAATACTCACTAATAACTTTTTATGATGATCCTTTAAATGCTTATGATTTAAATGCTTATGCTTTAAATGGCTAAATCAATTTTTACATTTGGCTTAATTGTATTGCATAAAACATTGACTATACAGGCCCAGTGCGTCCAGGAGTACAACTTGTAATAACATGAGTACGTGTATCAGCAGTTCTTGCAATTTCTTCGCCGACTCCACAATTTATAACTGCATCATTCGGTAATGCAGGAAAAAGAGGGTTTCTACCGTCTTGGATGGCCTGTACAACCTGCTCTAATTGTCTTCCAAACTCAGGTCTCTCATTTGCTAGCGCACGTAAAGCGACAGCTTTTTCCTCAACCGTTGATTGTGGGTTATTATAGATTGTATTAAAAGCATTAAGAAAACCACAATCTTCGTTATAACGTCTGGATGAGCCAGCAAAAATACCAGCTAAAACAGAGAAATCACCACCATCTACGCAGGTATCTCCTGCTTGTGGTGCTTGTGATCTAGCAGCGTCTGCTCCTGGGTTTGGATTAAATCCTCCATCAACGGCAAGACCACCTGTGGTGTTTGCACAAGCCCCTAACCCCATTAGTAATAAGGGCGCTACTTTAGCTCCAAAAGAAATTCGAAGTCTGTCACTATTTCCAGATTTACTCATTTAGTAGCACCCTTATTCATCATTATTTTCTTATATTGTAATTAATCTCTACCAGGAACCATTGCATGTCGACATTGACCCGCAGCGAGAAGGACAGAACTTGTTTGTCTCATTTCGGCTTCACAACGTAACGAGGTTTGTGCAACTGAAGTAATGGCTTCGTCGAAAGCGGGGCTTAGATTTGCTAAAGTAGCTAAAGCAACGCCTCTTTCTTCAATTGTGGTAGATGCTTGGAAAAGGGCTAAAGCAGCATGCGTGTCTACGCATCTAAAACTAATGTTAGAGCCAGAAGCGCTTAACGATCCACCAACCACACCAGCAGCAAAACCAAAACCCTGACCACATTGTGATGTAGGGGTAATAATAATGCTTCCTGGCGTAGCAGCCTGCGCTTCATGATTAATACTTGTATTATTTGCAACACGTGTTGTTACATGCCCATTAGCTGTTGCAACACCAGTTCCGCCATTTGCTTGGGCATTCCCGCCGTTTGCTGTTGCTGCTGTATATGGAGAGACAACAACAAGATTATTATTATTAGCTTGAGCTTGGGCCGCTGCAGCGGCCGCGGCATTTGCCTCTGCAACCGATTTAGGGCTTGATTCTATGTCAGTAATGACTTGTGTGCTGCCTTGCTGAGCATTGGCAGTGGTTGCAAGGGCAATCACGGTCGCTAGGGCACTAGCAGTATTTATAAAAGGATTTTTCATTGTATTACCTAACTGTTTTGTTTGAAATTATGCAAACACGGTATAATTCTGTAAAATGCATATGTCAATAGAATAATTAAAATTAATATGAAAATTTATCTTGATTCTGTAAATTTTAAGTGATACTTCCTTTTCACATAATAATTAATACAGGCTTTAAAATTATGACTATTTCCTTACTGGGTTCCGCAACGTTACAAAATAAGCTTAGTTTATTAGAAAAATTAAGATTTCCTTCAGCGCAGCAAATTATGACTGGGTTAGATAAAGCGATTGACGCTTTAAATCAGGCATCTGTTGCCGTTGGCGCTGAAATTAAAAGAAAAGGTACGACAAAATTTGCTGCTACAGTTCTTGCCAATGCAGGGACAACGATGGTGTTTAAGTCTGCGGCACTTGCAACATTTGGGACAGCTGCACCAACAGTGCTTGGTGTTACTGCGGCGGCAATGATTGGTCGTGGTGGTTTAGAGCTTACTAAATTTGGGTATAAAAGATTTCAAAATTATTATAACGGTGTGAGCCAACCAGCCTTATTGAGCTATGAAACAGCCAATGAGTTTAAGGCAATTGGATCAAAAGCTTCTTTTGGTTTAAGCGATGCTATTTCTTTTTTAGCAAAAAACTGGCGCCAAAAATCATTAAGTGAATTATTTACAGGCTCTGCGCAACAAATTGGAATCTCCGGAGCAGTTTCGTTTTTAGGGGTTGGCGCTGGCCTTGGTCTTGGGATGTCTGGAGCGATGGATATCAGTGCGGCAAACGCAGCTTCGCCAGAAGAGGTAGCAATTTTCATGGAAGAGGCAAGAACTCAGCCTTTAAATGATCAGGCACAAGCAGCGTTTAATCGTATTGAAGAGAATCCTGATAATAGCCAAGCTTATAAAGACCTCGGTCATGCTTTGTTTAACGGCCCTCATGTGGACATTGATTTAGCGTATAAGTTTTACGATCATGCAGCTGATTTAGGAAATACACAGGCAATTCGAGATCTCCCTTTTGTTGCGCAAGCTGCAGGATATGATTTGCCGTTAGTCGAGGAAATTCCTGTGCAGGCGGCAATTATTACGCCTCTAGCAGAAGATATAGAACCCTTGGATAGTGCCAATGTTGTTGAGCAGATTGAACTGCCTGCTTATAGTGAATATTCTGTGCAAACTGGCGATACTCTGTGGAATATTGTTAAGTCAGAATATGGTTTGACATCAAACAATGAGATAGCTTTACGCATTGAAGAAATAAAAGCGCTAAACGACTTCTCTGATCATGATGCAGGTAACTTAGCTGAATCACAAATTATCAGACTACCTTCACTAGAGGTAAAAGCTCCAGAAACCAATGCGCTTGGCGAAGTTCGTCCAATGCCGCGTCCTGTTCTTAATGAAGAAGAGCTAGTTGTTGAGCCGGAAGAGTTGCCCCTAATTGAGCAAGTTCAGGAAATACCTCTAAATCCTATTCGTCCTGACGTGGTAAATGACTTTAACTTTATTGCATTTGGAGATGATGCAGATTTACAATTTACCATGCCTGAAACTATTGTTTGGCAATTCCAGGGTTTTGGGTTAGGGAGCACCTTTGATACAGATAATTATTATTTGGGAGAAGTTGAATACACAGTTCGACCAGGTGATGGCTTATGGAGAATATTCACCCATAATTACGATACAGATGGTTTGACTAACACAGAAATTCAAGGCTATGTCGATAGCTTAGCGCAATATAATGCTATGAATGGCGCTGAAGCAGGTAATTTGGAAATAGGAGATACAATTAAACTACCAGATATTAAGTTACTTAATCCTACGGGTGAATTTACACAAAATTGGTTTGCTATGGATCAGCAAGCCCAGATACCGTCTTCATCTGTGAGAAGCACATCATGTGCATTTACTATAGCACAAAATACAGTTACTGCTGATGCCTCTTGTGACTTAAGACCTGGTGATACTTTCCAGATCCGACCGGTTGATTTATTCCCTCGGCCTTCCTTAAGCTAATTTAATTGAAATAATTAAGAGTCAGCGATCTTCTCAGATTAAAACCTGATAAGAAAGCATCTCTGAAAGTGTTGAAGAAGTTTATTAAAAGATACGGACGACCAAAAAAAATTATAATTGACAGATGCCCACCATACCGCGCGACGCTAAAAACTAATTATATTGTAAACTAAACTCTATATCTGAATAATCAAGTCAAGAATTGTTACTTACACTTTTAAAGGCAAGTTTAAGCATAAATAAAAATATAGGATGAACTGAAGCAGTTGGAATTTCTATTACACGTGTAAACAGGTTTAGGGGATACCTAAACAGGATATTACGAAACCTTAAAGAAAAAGTGTATTTTGACAATTAAAACTATGGAAACGATATAAATGACTTTATGTCATGCGCATATGCTATAGTCAGAAAATCTAAATTAAATACATTTAACCTACGTCTCAATAAGAACAGGCGGGATTTGGCACATACATGAAGAAAAAGAAAAATTTACTATTGATTGCCGATCCAGACCAAGTACATAAAAAAATGCTTGATATCATTCTTGATGAAACAGAATTTAAATTATTGGATTGTGGTTCGGGCAAGCAAGCTATACAGCTTTGCATATCTCTCAAACCTGATTTAATTCTTTTGTCACTGGATTTGCCTGATATGCATGGCATTGAAGTCATTGAAGCCATTAGGCAATGGTCAGAATTACCAATTATTGTCCTTTCTGCACACACTGATAATGAGTCTGTTATTTCTAGCTTGAATGCTGGCGCAAACGATTATGTTTTCAAACCGTTTAATAGAGATGTCTTGAATGCACGTATCAATGCCGCTTTAAGATCTGCAGCAATTCATGAGACGGGTGAGCCTGAACTGATTAATGGCCTTCTTCGAATCGATCTTGTGCGTCATGAAGTATTTTTAGCAGATGAACTTATTCCTTTTACGCCTAAAGAATATAATCTCCTGCGCTATTTTATGACCCATCGCGGAAAAATGCTATCCCACCGTGAAATTCTTAAAGCAGTTTGGGGGGAGGCGCATGTTGACGATACGCAGTATTTGAGGGTTTTTGTTGGCCAAATCCGAGAAAAAATTGAAAAAAATCCTTCTATTCCTGTGCGTATTATAACCGAAGCAGGTATTGGTTACCGCATGGAGGTTGCAGAAATTGTTCCTTTGCATGAACAAGGTTTACTAAAACTTTCGGCATAGCCTTCATTTCTTACTTTACACAATCCTTATATCCTAGAAGTTCTTCCCTATCGCTTCCTGATACGTCTCCTGTCATGTTCGGTTTCTCTTTATTGACGCAAAAGGATTTTATCATGAAAAGCAAAACATTAATAATGTGCTCGGCCGTTTTAACTTTAAGTGCTTGTGCTGGCGCAGATTCTGGGCCGCGTTATGTTCCGCGCCCTGAAATATCGGAAAATAATTATACGCATGAAAACCGACTGGAAAATTATATGGATAAAAAATCATATAATGAATATGAGGAAAGAGAGCAATGCTCTCATTATCGTCGCTTGCCTCGTAATTATGTTGGCATATGTGGAGACACAACGAATGTAGAAACTATATATTCAGGTGAGATAGTTCGTTCTTACACAGTTCTATTTGATTTTGATCAATCAAATTTGCGTAACAATGAAAAAGCCACACTGAATCAGATTGCAAAAGAAATTAATAAATTTCAACCTAAACAAGTGACCGTGACTGGCTATACGGATAGTCATGGTAATGTAGATTACAACCAAAAATTATCTTATCGCCGTGAAGAAGCTGTATCTAAAGCTCTCATGATGCGTGGCATTAAAAATCAAGTTCTAGATCGCGAAGCGCGTGGTGAATATGAGCAGGCCGTACCAACAGAAGATGGTGTTAAAAATCAAGAAAACCGTCGCGTTGTCATTGATTTTCGCCGCTAAGAAATACTCAAACCTAAAAAGGAATAAATCATGAAAATTAAAGATATTATGAGCAAAAAAGTAGAAGTTGTTTCACCTGAAACTCTGCTGAATGAGGTTGCCAAGAAAATGCAAATAAGCGATTGCGGTAGTGTACTCGTTGCAGAAAATGATCGATTAATCGGTGTTATTACAGATCGGGATCTGGCTCTTCGCTGTGTTGCAGAATCTCATCATCCAGAAAATACGAAAGCTGAGCAGGTCATGACAAAAGAGATTTTATATTGTCGTGAAAGTGATGAGATGGAAGACGTTGCATTAAATATGACTAAAAATAAAGTCAGACGCTTACCTGTTTTAGACGAAGATAAACGTCTCGTTGGTATTATTTCACTTGGTGATATGGCTGCACATTCTACAGATCATCATCATCTGGTTTGTGGGCAGGCTCTAGGGCATATATGCGCTGCACCAGGGGAGGTTATACAATTAGGAAATCAGGAGGCAGCTCATGCTTAGATGGACTTTAACTTTTTTATTAGTAGCTATCATTGCAGGCGTTTTTGGCTTTACTGGTATTGCTGCTGGAGCAGTAGATATTGCAAGAATATTATTCGTTGTCTTTGTTGTACTGTTCTTAATTTCAGCAGTTATGCAGGCGATACAGGGAAAACCTCCAGCAATTTAATTTAACCAAAGGAAATATAACTATGTTTACTAAAACCCGATTTATCCTAGCTTTGTCTTTATCTGTATTTAGTCTTGGATTATCTGCCTGTGAAACCATGGAAGGGGCTGGTCGCGATATTGGCCATGCTGGCCAATCTATTGAAAACGCTGCAGATTAAATTTTTAACAACAAAAAAAGGAATTATCACTATGAAAAATAAATTTTTAATAACGGTATCAATTCTTGCAATTATGAATGCGGTACCAGCTTTTGCGGAAACGGCTAAATCACAAACGCAGACGAAGCCCGAAATAAGTGAAACAGGCAATATTGTTGAAGATGCTAAAACCGCTGTAAAAGATATAAAAAAAGATACATCTAAAGCTTACGATAAAATAAAAGCCACATTAATCGGCAAAGAAAATAATGATAAAAACACTACGCTTGAAATTGATTCAAAGTATACAGCAAATAACATTATTGGTCAGCCAGTTCATAACAGTACAAGTAAAGAAAACGAAAGTGTTGGGACAATCAAGGATATTATTATTGATCGTGATGGTAAAGGTATTTGGGTAATTGTAGCTGATGGTAATTTTTTCGACATGGGTAAGCTCGCAGCATTTGATTATGAGCGCATCATGAAGATCAATTCCAATGGTGATATTGCTGCTCCTTTGACTAAGAGCTCTATCGATAATGCTGCTGAGTTTTCATATGAAAATAAGGACTATAGTAACAGAGTGCTTGTGATTCCAAGTAATGGTCTTAGCGTTAGTAAGCTTTTACAAGGACGCTTGCTTGATCAGAATAAAGAATCTATGGCGGATATTGAAAATATCTTATTCAAAAATGGTATGGCTAGCCAAATCATAGTTGGCTTCGACAAAATGCTTGGGTTTGGTGGTGAGAAAGCTGTTTTTTCATTCCATGACGTCACCATAATCCATGATGATGAGAAACTTGATTTTCAAATGAGTAAAGATAAATCAGCTCAGTTTGAAACATACAAAAAAACTTTAACCAAATAGAAAAGAGAAAACCATGACTAAAAATATTATTGAAGCAAAACACTCTGATGTTGACGATATTAAAGAAGATATTAATTCTTTAAAATCTAATACTATTGAATTAGCAAGGCATGTTAAAGAAGCAGGTTCTCATAAAACTGAAGATATTACAGAGGCAGCTTCTAAAAGGTTTAAAGCGTTAACTACACAAGGTAAAGAACAGTTAAAAAATATGGAATCTAAAATAAAGGCAAAACCATTACAATCAATAGCTGTTGCTTTCATTGCTGGATTAGTATTTGACGCGCTTTTGAAGCGCAGATAAGAATGAATAGAACTTTAAAATTTGCCGAACAAATGCTTAGTCAAAGCATTGCCAATAATAAATTTTCTATGACTGGAGAAAGTAAAGCTAAGACTGTCCTGGTAACTTTCTCCATCCTAATGGCTTTTTTAGGAATCGGATTTTTTGTGTATGGTGGTTATGTATGGTTAAGTAATAGCTATGATATTGTTACTGTCATTGTTTCAATGGGTGGGATATTTTCCTTTCTTTCAATAACGAGTGGAATTCTTATTTATAATATTGCGTTGTACAGACGTAAAAAGCTACAGGCTGAAAAAGAAACTTTCATTAATACTGCTAAAGATGCTTTTGAAATTTTTCAGCAAGAGCTTGAAGCTCCTGTAATAGATAATCCAAAAATAGCTATATTAATCGCTTCTATTTCTGGTTATTTGACTGGAAAAAGATTTTTATAAAAACATCATAACAACTCAATTTAATTTAATTTCAAGGAGAAAAATCATGCATGAACCAGCAACGTTACATCAGCCAAAAGCAACTGAAAGCCCTATTAGCAAAAATTTACAAAAGGTTTTAGCCAATACTTACGGGCTGTATCTCGCGACCCATAATTATCACTGGAACGTAGAGGGCTTGCACTTTGTTAGTATGCATAAGCTTTTTAGTGAGCAGTATAATGAGCTATTTCAGGCTATTGATGTAATCGCAGAGCGTATCCGTGCGCTTGATTTCTACGCACTGCCTTTTGAAGGTAAAGAAATCTTGGATACTCTGCAAAAAACGTCTAATGCTATGAATAAAGAAGCCGATGCAAATGCCAGGGCTATGCGGATGGTTCATAATTTGATTGAGATGAATGATAGCGTTATTGAAAGCTGCCAGTCTGCCAAGAAGGAAGGTCAAAATTCAAAAGATGATGAAACTATAGACCTTATGGTTCGGCGCATAACAGCACATCAAAAATCTATATGGATGCTAAGAAGTATTATCAAATAATAATGAGCTATATTAGGAAAGCTGTAAGTGATCAAGAAAAACTAATTGCTTTAATACACCCTCATTGGATATATCTTGCTACAGGTTTTTTTTGGTCAGTATTTTTTATTCTTTTGGGTATTTTTTTAGATGGTTATTTGAACACATTTTTTGATCAAAGCCATTTAAACTTTATTATTGATTTTAAGACACATTACTCTTATGGATTTTTAACACCAGTAACGATTGTCTTCTTTATAATAACTTTCTTTGTTTTTTGGCCATACTTTAGTACCTATGTTTCTTCTGAAATTGGCCTAACGACTGAGCGTATCATTCTGAAATCAGGCCTTATCCTGGTAAAAATTGATGAAGTTGATTTACAAGATATTGGCGCAGAACATGTCTATCATGGTTTATTAGGCTGGCTTTTAAAATATGGGAAAATAAAGCTAGATTGTCGATTTGTAAAAGATGTCTCTATTTTAGCAATAGCAAATCCATATGGTTTTGTAAAAGCATCACATAAAGCCCGCTTAATGCATCCTAAGATTCATTATAATGAGGGTGCATACTTTGAAAATATAAATTCTATAGAATTAAAAGAAAAAGACAATTATTCACAAGCGGTTATAGAAAAGTTAAAGATATCATTTAAAAATAGTTTTTCTAATTCATCAAAAAATAGGACTTCTAGGGGTAAATGAATTTTTTTCATGTTATTATAGTTAGTTCCTACATTAGTTCTGCTGATGCTATAAAAAATGCTGTTGGTATATCTAGGGCAGGCTCAGGGAAGGCAAACAAAAGAACTTTTACAAAAATTAGCTTTATGATTTTTAGTCTTTAATCCTTACGTAAAATTTATACTCTCCCATTTTTTCTACATCGTATTGTTATACAATATTTGCGAAAATATCTATGGATCTGATGTTTACAGGTTTAAATCAATTAATATATCAAGGAGATTATCATGGATAACAAAGATAAAAATGCAAAACGTAATATTGAAAAAATGTATAAAAAAATTCAAGAAAAATGGCCTAAAATGAGTGATGATAACATCAAACTCTATGAAGGAAAGAAAGATGAATTTTTTGCAAAATTGAAAGAAAAACATAATGTTTCAAAAGAAGATGCAGAAAAGAAATTGAAAGATATTGAAAAAGACTGCTGTTGTGGAACTGCAAAAGCAGCATAGCTGTTTTAATAAGCGTAACCCCTTGAGCCGTCCAGTCCCCCACTGGACGGTTTCATATTAAAATGACATTAAGTGTCCTTATACAAATATTATATATCCATAGTGTTTACATATCGATTTCTAATTACTGAAATAACATCATTCACTTCAAATAACAAAGGAGACGATAATGAAAAAACTTATAATAACAAAAACCAAATACCCACTGTTCTTTTTATCAATATTTTGCATTGCGATAACTCTTACAGCCTGTGGCAATACAAAAGGAGATAGAGCCCTGAGTGGAGCTGGAATTGGTGCTGGTGTAGGCGCTGTAGGTGGTGCAGTTACAGGAGGAAGTGTCGCAGGGGGCGCTGTTTTAGGTGGCGTTGTCGGAGCCGCTGCTGGTGCATTGACGGATAAAGATCAAATTGATCTAGGTAAATAATAAATACAGCCTAAATTATTTAAACCATCCATTTAAGTTGGATGGTTTTTTATTGCGATTTTTATAAAAAAATAAAGTTACATCTTTACACAAAATTTATAAATGTTAACTCCTTGCACATAGCTTCCTAACATTAAGAGTCATAGGCTCTATTTATACAGAAACTCTTACACAAAAAGGAAAATATTATGATTAACAAGAATAGTAAACAAAATGAGAATCAAGATGCTGATCAAAAACAAAAAGAAAAGCAGAATGAAAAAGACACAAATCCCTTAAACAATAAACCAGAGGCACAAGAAAAATCTACTCAGAGTGCTAAGGGTCATAGAAGCTAACTATTACGCATGATGGAAGCAGAGTAAAAAACCCTGCTTCCTGATGTGCAAATAAAAAGGACTTAATTATGTTTAAAGGTATAACACCAATTCAATACGTTAATGACGCATGTAATATACAATCGCCATTATCAACAAAAGGTAATTCATCCTTAGCTTTAGTCGTTTTTTATATGAACTTTATGAATGTTCAAGCAGCAGGAATTGTCGATGAACAAAATCATTGTATTGGGTTCATTACAAGTGAAGATTTGATTGATTATATAGATAGTAAACTATCGAGTAGACAATACCCCTGCATTGCTGATGTTATGAGGGCGCCTAATATGTCTGTTTATCTAGATGACCCCATTGAGCAAGCCTTGATTATGATGAAGATTCATAAAGTAGACTGGCTACCTGTCATTGATTTTGATACGCAGCATTTTGTAGGTCTTGTTTGTCGAAAAGATATAGAAAGCTTACCGACAAATATTATTGCCTTCCCTAAAGAAAAGTTTCCCCGCGGAGACACAGCTTAGAATAGAAAAATTATTATGAAATTAAAACACAATTTGAATAAACCTAATACAAAAACACCTTATTTCTACTCAAATGTCGCTTTGTTAGATGAAGGTTTTGATCTCTTTTCACCAGAGGTCATTGATTTATTTATTTCTAATAAACAAGTGAGAAATAGATTTAAATATGAAAGCTAGTCATATTTAATGGCTTCTTAAAATATTTTTTTGATTTTTGGCTGCCTAATAAAAATTAATGAATAGGCTAATTTTTTATGAGCGACGGTTATCAAAAGGAGAACACCCTCAAGCGCAGTATCTCTTTACCACTTTTAATATTTTACGGCCTAGGCACTATGATTGGCGGGGGTATTTATGCTTTAACTGGCAAGGTAGCTGGAATTTCGGGTATGTACACACCGATTGCTTTTGCTCTATCAGCCTCTCTCGCCCTCATCACAGCATTTTCTTATGCCGAATTGTCTTCTCGCTTTCCTTTAAGTGCAGGGGAAGTCCGCTATGTCAGCGCAGCATATAACCGTAAAAGATTTTCATCCTTAATTGGTTGGCTCATTGTATTTACTGGAATTCTATCTGCTGCGGCATTAGCCAACGCCACTGCAGGTTTCATTGAGGATTTTATAAGCTTAAATACATTGTTTTTAACGGCTATGATTGTGGTCATACTTGGTGCACTTGCCGCTTGGGGAATTACGCAAGCAGTTGTTGTTGTAACGCTGATTACCTTAATTGAAATTGGCGGATTGCTTTTAATAATTTATACAGGTCGTTATGATTTAGCGATGCTCAATACAAGGTGGTTAGAACTGATCCCGCCAGAAGGGCTTAGTGATTTAGCTATATGGAGTAGTATTTTTGGTGGGGCATTTCTTGCGTTCTATGCCTTTATTGGGTTTGAAGACATGGTTAATGTGGCCGAAGAGGTTAAAGATGTTCGGCGTAATATGCCTGTGGCAATCATTGTCTGTATAGTTGTTACATTAATTATTTATGTTTTAGTATCGCTTGTTGCGGTTCTTAGTGTACCGCCAGATAGGCTAGAGCAGAGCAATACACCGTTAGCTATGATAATGGCTTATAATGGATCGACTATACCACCATGGATCATGAGCTTAATCAGTATGTTGGCAACAGTAAACGGTATTTTAGTGCAGATAATTATGGCGTCTCGCGTACTTTATGGAATGGCAAAAGGTGGGGAAGTGTCGTCCTGGTTTAGCCGCATCTATCCAAAAACGCAAACTCCACTTAGAGCTACAGGATTAGTTGTCATAGCTGTTCTTATCTTTTCTCTTCTTTTAGACCTTACAATGTTAGCAAAAGTAGCCAGCGCCATTACCTTGTTTGTTTTTGCATCAGTAAACGCGGCCCTTTTAAAATTAAAATGGTCAGCCGACGAGAGATCTCATGGATTATTTACCGTGCCTTTTATAATACCGTTATCTGGCTTTATGATTTGCAGTGTGATGTTAGCTCTTGTAATCTGGAACGCATTGGATATTCGCACTTAATAAATCCAGTACTTCTTGAGGGTTATTAGTCATATGGGAAAAATGCGCTTCGTTAGCATCAATTGTTTTATATTCCACCATCGTTTTTGCGACAAAAGATTTTAGATTTTTCCAAAAATCTATTCCCATTACAATAATAGGAAAATTACTAATCTTTTTTGTATGCATCAAGTTAGCTGCTTCACAAATTTTACCTATAGTGCCAAAGCCGCTCGTCATAATGTTATAGCTAGATTTTTTAAGCAAGTAAGCCATATCATACGCCAATTGATAATAAGGATTAATTTCGTTAAATTGAGCAGAGCCAAAAAAGGTGACACAATTCTTGACATGGTATAATTTATAAAAACCCATACGTAATTCACGCTAGATAAAAAAAGAACGCTGTGAATCGGTCAAATAATTTTCTGTACCCATTAACAAATTAAAATCGGCGTCTTTGATCATTGTTAAATCTTATTTTGAGTGGTTGGTGTATGAATAATAATAGAATAGATTGAAAGTAAGTAATATGGATTTTATAAGTGTTGCTACTTTATTATCATTTATCCTAACTTGTGCGCTGATTGAATCAACCCCGGGTCCGAATATGGCTTATATTGCAGTATTAAGCGCTACAGAGGGACGTCGTGCAGGATATGCCGCAGTTTTTGGGATTGCTTTAGGTCTATTGATAATTGGATTAGCTGCTGCATTAGGCTTGGCAACACTTATTTCTAATTCTATTTTAGCGTATCAGACGTTGAGATTTAGTGGTGTGGCCTATCTATTATGGCTAGCTTGGGATACTTGGAAGTTTAAGCCTTTATTATCATCATCGGAAGTAAAAAGTCTTATTTATAACGCTAAATTTTTTAAGCGTGGATTGATTACAAATTTATTAAATCCTAAGGCTGCTATTTTTTATATTGCGATGTTACCAAAATTTATGAGTCCTGATTATTCATCTGTATCACAGGCAGTTATACTGACTATTATTTTTGTGATGGTTGCTACAATAATTCATGCGCTTATTGTTACGTTAGCAGGTACGGCTAGAGAGTTTTTAGAAAATGATAATCGTCGTTTGATTATACGAAGAGTTCTTTCATTAGTTTTGGTGGGAATTGCAATTTGGTTTGCGATTAGCACAGGGCAAAAAATTTAATATTGGGAGATAATCAAGATTACTTAGAGTGGAATGTTGAAATTCCGATACATCCAAAGCAAGTTGACCTTGATATATGGGGCACCAATAATAACAGGAGCAACTAATCTGGCCGCTAGTGCCTGTGCCCTTATGGGTCAGGGTCTGGTGGGTTGTCCATAAAACCTGATTTTAAGGCTGATTTACAAATTGTGTTAGATGAGAATGCGCCCGTCATTTTGCTATAGAACTGTTTTCAGGTGATTAGTAAATATATTATTCCTATAATTTAAAAAATTAGCTGAGAAAAATAAGCACTACCATTTTTATACAACAGTATCTAAATTACCTGATATTTCGAGTGTAGATGCATCTAATCCTGCACCGCCAATAAGTGTTACCAATGTTGTAAATCCATCTGCACCGCCGTTTGAATCTACTTGTAAGTAAGCATCTGCTCCAACATCAACAAAACGGACGAAGTCGCTAATAAGGTCTGACATCGGGTCGTAGCCAGTCAAAATCTGACTGATATCGATTACATCGCCATCTGCCATTGAGAAATCGTTTATTGTTGTAGTGCCACCAACAAAAGAGAAGATATAGGTGTCAGCATCAGCTTCTCCCCATACTTGTTCAATTTCTCCAGTTCCTCTGATGTAGAATGTATCGTTACCGCTTCCTAAGAAGAAATCTGCGTTATCAAAGTTATAAGCGCCCTGTGTTCCTGTATTGACGATGTCATCACCATCGCCCATGTAAACTGAATAGGCGGGGGAAAAATATAAGTAATTTCCTAAGAATACATCATCACCGCTACCAAAGAAGATGTCTCCTTGTAAATACGGAACAGAGTTTCCACTATCTAAAGTATCGTTACCATCTCCAAAATAGATATTACTTCCATTATACAAACCAAAAGTTTCTGTTGTGCCTGTTATACGTATGAGGTCATCACCATCACCCATATAAACATTTGTTGCACTGCCAACCCATAAATTTCCAAAAATTGTATCGTTTCCAGAGCCCATCGACAAGCTTGCGTCATCCCAAATATCAATGTAGCCGTTAATAATGTCGTTTCCTGAACCGGTATCTACATTACTATTCCCATATATCCATATTCCTGTAACATTAAAAGTGTCGTTTCCTGAACCGGTATTGAGAACAGCATTATCATTTAAACCTATATTCAAAGCGTTAATATTATCATTCCCACTCCCAAGTTGAATTATAGAGTTATTATATAGTTCAAAATCAACTGTCGCATTTAATATATCATCGCCGCTTCCTAGATTAATATTATCAGTATCTGTGTTGGCTGTATCTAGGCTATATTCCAATGTATCAGAGTAAATACTGCCTATAAAAAAATCATCAGAATTTGTCGCAGAAAAAAAGAAACCTGTGGAACTAGTAATTGGTTCATTTTCGAATATAGATATAAAATTATTATTTTGATAATACTTGAGTATTGAATTGTTCAGATTTTGTAAATTTATAGTATTTACACTTATTGAGGCATTAAATTCTTCATCTAAAAACTATTTTGATTAGACTGTAAGAAATTAAACTGAGAAATTAAATTAGATATATATTCTGACAACACTAGATTTGATAGTTCTACTAAAATAGTTTCACTATTATTAACATCAGAATGTTCTGATTGGCTTAACTCATTGCTGTCATTTTCAAAATTTACTTCTTCATCTGAGCTATGTATATACTGCTCAATTATGTTTAAGACATTTTCTGAAAATTGTTCAAAATCAATAACTATTTTATTATCTATTTCTTCATCTACTGAATTTTTCATTTAACACCCTCAAACATTTAATAATTTTCTCAAACTTTAGTTAAATATTAGTAAAATAAGAATTCAGTAGATTTTTTTATGATATACTCACTGCTTACTGGGGACTAAAAAATCACAACAATTAATAATAGGTGACAGCAAGTAAATCTTGCTAGTGTACTGATTTGATTGTTATTTTTGTTGTGTCTTATTGTAAATTTAGAGTTTTAAAGGCTCCAAAACCTTAGGCTAAGGTTTCAAATCCATTTGCCCTGCCTATTAAGTCTCCATTTCATTGACATCAGAGAATTCAAGCCTGTGAGCCCTGCTTGTGGCGAGGTTTTGCGTATGGGGTGTTTTTTTTAGATCTTACAGAGTTGAATTTTTCCTTAGTATCCCTTATTTCCGCTACTGCTATGATTTTCAACGAGAGTGATCTCAAATATATCTTGTCAATTTATATTTTTTTGATATTATAATTATATAAATTATAAAATAATTATACAACGATGAAAAATATAGAAGAAAACGCGTTAAAAGCTGCCAATTTTTTAAAAGGGTTGGCAAGCCATCACCGTCTCCTCATTCTCTGCCAGCTTGCCGAAGGGGAAAAAAGCGTTACTGAATTGATTGAGGCAACCTCCATCGCCCAGACATCGATGTCGCAACATCTATCAAAGCTTAAAGAAGAAGAGATAGTGACGTTTCGGCGAGAGCATCGAACACTTTATTATTCCATCAGCAACGAGGTTGTTTTGGAAGTCATGGAAGTCCTCCATAAATATTTTTGTAAATAGAAAGAAGAAATATGATGAGCAAGATAAGAACAATTTCACCACAAAAAATAACGGATATAGACCCAAATGAGGGCATTATCCTTGATGTTCGTACTAAGATGGAACATGGAGAGAAGAGGTTAGCTTGTGGACATACGCTTATGACACTAGATGAATTAATTCCAACAGATTTTATGATGCGTCATGGTTACGATAAAGATTTTGATGTTTATATTCTATGCCGTAGTGGTAAGCGTGCAACACAAGCAGCCGAGCAATTCGTCGCAGAAGGTTACAATAATGTCTATGTTATTGAGGGCGGTATCATTGCTTGTGAAGAAAGTGGTCATGCGGTTGAAGGGCACCTTAGTAATGACAATAATCCTTCTGTGAAAAAGCCAATTTCGCTTGAAAGGCAAGTCCGTATTGCGGCTGGGGCGTTCGCCGCTATTGGTGCATTATTAGGATTAACTGTCAGTCCAGCTTTTACGATTATCCCTTTATTTGTTGGGGCTGGCTTGGTTTTTGCGGGCGTGACTGATAGATGTGGCATGGCCTTGGTTTTAACTAAAGCCCCATGGAATCAAAAATCAGATCAAACTTGTGGTGCGCATTCTTGTTCGGTGAAGCCTTCTTCTAAAGCAGATAACGACGCAAAAGGGCAAAGCTGCCAGTAAGGTTTTTTATGGACTTGACTGCCCTGGAAATTATTTGTGGTTTTATTGTAGGGCTATCCCTTGGGCTAACTGGAAGTGGCGGTTCTATTCTGGCTATTCCCTTGTTGGTTTATGTTTTAAAAGTACCCATGATCGAAGCTATCTATATATCACTTTTAATGGTTGCTTCTATCGCCCTATTCGGGGCGATAAGACAATCTTTTGGAAAAAATGTTGATTGGAAATCTGCAATATTATTCTCACTCATGGGTATGATTATTGCTCCCTTGGTGGTACATTTTTCTAAAAATATTAATGAGGAATTAAGATTAATATTATTTGCAGGGCTTATGTTATTTGCGTCTTACCGTATGATGGCTTCACGTTATCAAGTGCCCAAAGCGATTGAAATGCAAACGCGTCATACTTTTTACTCCATCGCCCAAATTTCCGGTGGCGGTGCTGCAGCTGGCGCGTTATCAGGTTTTTTTGGTGTTGGCGGCGGGTTTATTATTGTCCCGTTACTTACCCTCATTTTTAAAATGCCCTATCGCATGGCTGTTGGCACTTCGCTTGCGTGTATTTTTATGATTTCTTTATCGGCAGTGAGCAGTGCGCTTTTATCCGATTCAAATATTAACCTGACTCTTTTTATCAATTTTTTGATTGGGGGTTTAATAGGTATTTTAAGCGGTAGCTGGCTTGTGAATAGATTAGATAACAAAAAATGTAAAATTATTTTTGCGTGTTTAACGGCTGTCATGGCTGTTTTTATGTTTATAGATAAAGTTTTAATCCACTAAAGGAGGAAGAAATGAAAAAACCAGATGTAAGAGGATTTTTTGATCCCGTTACAGCCACATGGAGCTATGTTGTCTATGATGGGACCGGCACGGATAAACGCTGCGCGGTTATAGATAGCGTCCTTGATTATGATATCCATTCTGGACGGACAAAAACCATATCTGCAGATCGTGTTATTGATTTTGTAACAAAAAAGCAGCTTGAGGTTGAGTGGATTCTTGAAACGCATATCCATGCGGATCATTTAACAGGCTCTGCCTACATAAAAGAAAAGCTAGGTGGTAAAACGGCCATTAGTAAGCATATTCTAAAAGTTCTGGAAACATGGGAACCCATCTTTCACAATGAGGAAGATACCCCTCTAAACGGCTATCAATTTGATTACACTTTTGACAATGATGAGGTTTTTAAGGTTGGACCTTTTGAAGCAAGGATAATTCACACACCAGGGCATACACCAGCGGACACAACATATATTATTGGTGATGCTGTCTTTGTTGGCGATGCCATGTTTTTACCAGATGTCGGAACAGGACGATGTGATTTCCCTGGTGGTAACGCAGAGGATTCATATAATTCGTCACGAAAATTATTTGACTTGCCCGATGATTATCGTATGTATGTTGGACATGATTACCCACCTAGTAATAATCGTGGTCCACAGTGCATGACAACAATCGCAGAGCAAAAGAGACAAAACGTGCGTGTTCATGATGGTGTTAGTAAAGATGAATATGTTACTAAACGTAATAAAGATGACTTTGGTAAAGATGTACCAAAATTATTATTACCTTCCATTCAGGTGAACTTACGTGGCGGCACGTTTGGGCTATCGACTGAAGGGGTTCAATACGTAAAATTGCCAGTTGATAAAATATAAGGATAAAAATAGGGGTTATTTATGATATTTGATTTAGATGCCGTTTTATTGGCACGCTTACAATTTGCTTTCACAATTTCGTTCCATATTATTTTCCCTGCCTTTACGATTGGTCTAGCTAGTTGGCTTGCCGTTGTTGAGGGGCTTTGGTTAAAAACAGGTAAAGAAATTTATCAAGAAATTTATCGCATGTGGATTAAGGTTTTTGCGGTGGCTTTTGGAATGGGCGTGGTTTCAGGCGTCGTAATGTCTTATCAATTTGGAACAAACTGGTCTGTTTTTTCCGATAAAGTTGGTAATGTTATCGGTCCGCTTTTAGGCTATGAAGTGCTAACGGCTTTCTTTTTAGAGGCCTCTTTCCTTGGTATCATGTTATTTGGCTGGGGACGTGTGACTAAAAAAATGCATTTTGCATCAACGCTTATTGTTGCATTTGGCACATTATTATCGGCTTTTTGGATTTTATCCGCCAATAGCTGGATGCAAACACCACAGGGGTTTGAGATACGTGATGATGGGCTATTCTACCCTACAAGCTGGATGGAAATTATTTTCAACCCCTCTTTTTTTCCGCGCTTTTTTCATATGGTGACTGCGGCATACTTAACGACTGCTTTTGTGGTTGGCGCCGTTGGGTCGTATTATTTATTAAAAGATAAATTTCGCGAGCATGCTAAAGTCATGGTGACCATGGCAATGCTGATGGCTTTCTTTGTTGCCCCCTTGCAACTTGTGATTGGTCATGAGCATGGAAAAAATACGATGGAACACCAACCGATTAAGGTCGCTGCAATGGAGGGTAATTGGGAGCGTGGCACAAACAAACCTCTCTATCTTTTTGGGATACCTAACGAAGAAACAGAGACAACTGATTACGCTATTAAAGTACCAAACGGTGCAAGCTATGTTTTAACAGGGAAACTAGACGGCGAAATCCCCGGCCTTAAAGATGTTGCTAAAGAAGACAGGCCGCCTGTGGCTATTGTGTTCTGGTCATTTCGTGTGATGGTTGGTTTGGGTATGCTTATGATACTGACCGGTCTTGTTGCAGCTGTTCTATTTTGGCGTAAAAAACTTTTTGATTACAAATTATTTCAGGGTTGGTGCATTTTAATGGGACCTGCGGGCTTTATTGCTATTCTTGCAGGATGGTTTGTCACTGAGGTTGGCAGACAGCCTTTTACAGCCTACGGCGTTTTAAGAACATCTGAATCGATATCACCCGTTATTGCAGAGCAAGTGGCCATTTCTCTGGCGTTATTTGTTATTATTTATACGCTCATATTTGGGGCAGGGGTTTATTATATGTTTAAAATTTGGCGCAAAGGCCCTGCCATTATTGGTGATGGTCAAAAATATTATTACGATCATAGTATGGAAGCTTCAATGGGGCGGATTATCTCAGATGAGATTTCTGATATAAATGAAAAAGGGAAAAAGTAATGTTGGATTTTTCAGGATTTTTAGATTTACCCCTTATTTGGGCATTGCTTATTGCAACGGCAGTATTTCTTTATGTGCTTCTTGATGGCTTTGATTTAGGGATAGGAATTTTATTTCCCCTTGCGCCGTCGAATGAATGCAGAAGTCGCATGATGAATTCTATCGCACCTTTTTGGGATGGTAATGAAACATGGCTTGTTTTGGGTGGTGGTGGCTTGTTTGCTGCCTTCCCCCTTGCTTATTCCATTATTATGCCCGCACTTTATATGCCCATTATTCTTATGCTTTTAGGACTTATATTCCGGGGCGTTGCCTTTGAGTTTCGTTTTAAGGCTTCAGAAAAAAGAAGATGGATTTGGGATAGCGCATTTCATTTTGGATCTTTAACTGCCTCTTTTATGCAGGGCGTTGTTCTTGGTAATTTTATTCAAGGGGTAGAGGTAACTGATAGGGCTTTTTCTGGCGGTGCGCTAGATTGGGCAAATGGCTTTGCCCTTATGACAGGCATTGCTGTTGTCTTTGGATATGCCTTATTGGGTAGCACATGGCTGATTATGAAGACAGAAGGCATAACACAATTATGGGCGCGTCAGGTTGCTAAATACAGCCTTGTCCTTGTTGTCTTCTTTATGATTGTGGTTAGTATCTCAACACCGTTTATAGATGATAGAATGTTAAATGTCTGGTTTTCATTTCCAAATATGATTTATTTATCGGTTATTCCTCTTATCACGTTTATTTGCACAATCATGCTTATTCGCGCTTTGAGGAGAGAGTATGAATATCAGCCTTTCTTGTTTTCAATCGCGCTCTTCCTTTTATGCTATATTGGCTTTGGAATTAGCATGTATCCATGGATTGTGCCGTTTCACTTTGATATTTGGCAAGCGGCTGCGGTATCAACATCGCAATCTATTTTATTAATAGGAACAGCAATTTTCTTGCCTATCATATTGGCTTATACAGCCTTTAGTTTTTACACTTTTAGAGGTAAAAGTTCACATGAAGCCATGTACTGATATTATGAAGCCCTATTTTGACAAACTAAGCCCAAAGCAAAAGCAATGGTCTTGGTTTATTGGATTATGGTTTTTAGGGTTATTTACCGTTAGCGTGATTGGCTACGCCATAAAATTTTTGATGTTTTGGCAATTGTAACTATAAAAAATTTTATGTTGAGTTTAGCAATGTCATTTGCTAGTCGTAGTGCATGCATTTTAGAAAATTCATATCTATATGGGCCTTATTGGCCTTGATGATTGGGCAAGTTACACTTGCCCAACATAGCGCGTCCCATATTGATCATGTTTTTTCTCAAGAAGTTGCTGATTCCCATGCCGGGCACGATGAACACTATCATGATGAACACCATCATGATGAGGATCATGAAAAGCACGAATGTCCTGAATGCTTACTCACAAAATCACTGCAAACAGCTTATTATAATGCCTCGATCGTACTCTCTTTTGTGCAACAGGCAGATGAGTTAATATTACAGCAACAATATTTTATAACGTCTTTAAATCGATACAAGGCGCATCCTCCCCGCGCACCACCTGCCATTCTTATCTAAATCAAACTTTAATTTATAAATTTATTAGATAAGAAAGGGCATACCCATGTCTAAAAAACTGTTATTGGCGGCTAGTGCAGCCGTTTTACTAAACATGCCACCTGCTTTGGCGGCTAGCGATGCGGACTTAGAGGTCATTAAATCTGAAATTCAATCCATGCGCGAAGCGTATGAAAGTAAGATTGAGCAATTAGAGAGAAAAGTTCAAACTTTAGAAGCACAGCAGACTACAACGGCTCAAAAAGTTGAAAAAACTCAAGAAACTGTTGCTGCAAATGCTTCAAGTGTACCTGCTACGGCTCAAAGAAGTATTAGAGATACAAGCTTTAACCCTGCTGTCGGTGTTATCATCAACGGTCAATATAGTAATTTCTCTGAGGAAGAAGCAGATATCGCAGGTTTTGCTATCGGAGAAGAGGCTGAACGTGGTGATGAAGGTTTTGGTCTGGAACATACAGAACTTAACTTCTCTGCTAATGTGGATGATAAATTCCGTGGATCAGCGACCATTGCTCTGCATGAACATGATGGAGACACAGAAGTTGAGATTGAGGAAGCTTTTGTTGCGACAACAGCGCTGCCTGCAGGATTGGAAGTTAAAGCAGGTCGCTTTTTCTCTGAACTTGGTTATTTAAACTCTCATCATAGCCATGCAGATGATTTTGCAGATCGCCCGCTTCCTAACCGTGTGTTTCTGAATGGTAACTATGGGGATGATGGGGTGCAGGTCTCTGCTGTTCTTCCAACGTCTATTTACACCGAAATTGGTGGCGGTGCATTCCGTGGTGATGATTTCCCGGCAGGGGGCGCAGACGGCAATGATATTGGCGCTTGGACAGCCTATGGTCGTGTTGGCGGTGATGTTGGTGAGAACACCAGTTGGCGTTTAGGTCTTTCAACTTTACAGGCAGATGGAATTAGCCGTGATGGGAATGAAGATCTGGTAAACTTTAGCGGGGATAGCAGTCTTTATATTGCCGATGCCCGCGCTGTTTATGCTCCAACTGGCAATAATGCCGAGCAGGAAATTATCTTCCAAGGGGAGTATTTTATCCGTGATGAAGATGGTACTTATGAAGATACTGATGCAGGCACTGGCGCTATTAATTATGATGATAGCCAAAGTGGTTGGTATGCACAGAGCATTTATAAGTTTCACCCTCAATGGCGTGTTGGCGCAAGATATAGCCAGCTTTATGCAGGTGATGTCCCAGCAGGCCTAGTGGGTAGTGCTTTAGATGATGGCGGTCATGATCCGTGGGCAGCAACTGCAATGGTAGATTGGACAAATAGTGAGTTCTCTCGCATTCGGGCGCAATTTAGCCGGGAAGAAGTGGCCAATGATTCTGATGATAATCAATTCACCCTCCAATATATCATGAGCCTCGGCGCGCATGGTGCACATAATTATTAAGGGTACTAAAATGAAAAAATTATCTTTAATGATAATAGGTTTGGGGATGCTTTTGGCATCCCCAATGCCTGCTTTTGCGAAAGTTAATATCTTTGCCTGTGCCCCTGAATGGGGGGCGCTAGCAAAAGAAATAGGCGGTGATAAAGTCGATATTTATAATGCCTCTAATGCCAATCAGGATATTCATCACATGCGCGCTAAGCCAAGTTTACTTGCGGCGATGCGTAAAGCAGATTTGGTGATTTGTAGTGGTGCATCACTAGAAATTGGCTGGCTTCCTATATTGCTAAATAAGGCTGGAAATAATCAAGTGCAAGATGGTGGCATAGGGTCGATAATGGCTTCTGATTATGTGCCGCTTTTAGAAGTGATGCAAAATGTTGATCGCTCTATGGGGCATGTCCATCCCGAGGGTAATCCGCACGTTCACCTAGATCCTAATAATATAGCTCTTGTATCAAAAGTGATTGCCGAGAGATTATCTGAAATAGATTCATCTCACTCTAGTTATTATGAGGCGCGACAAAGTTCTTTTGACGAAAATTGGGCGAAGGCTGTCACGCAATGGGAAACACAAGCTGCTAATTTAAGGGGAGCGAATGTTGTGGTTTATCATAAGAGCTGGACGTATCTTTTAAACTGGCTAGGTATCCAGGCAGTTGCTTCATTAGAGCCAAAACCTGGAATTCCCCCTAATGCATCTCATCTTGAAAAAGTGCTTCAAGATATTCAAGGTAAAAATATCAAGGGTATATTAATTGCGCCTTTTGAAAATGAAAAAGGGGCGAAATGGCTGTCAGAAAAAGCGAATATTCCAATTATAAAACTTCCTTTTACAGTGGGCGGAAATAATCAAGCAACAGATTTAAAAATTATGTTTGATGACACGTTGAATCGCTTAAATAATATAGATTAATAATGGAAAATTTGATCAGCATAATATCTTTACTCGCTCCAGCCTTTATGGCTGGGGCACTTATATCTCTTGTACATGTGCCTTTAGGACAAGAGGTATTAAAAAGAAATATTATCTTCCTTGATTTAGCGGTAGCGCAGTTTGCAGCATTAGGGATGATAGCGTTTCAAATATTTATTATGATTGATGAATATAGTCTTTTATCAGGATATGGGCGGTTAGCTGCTGGTTTACTTGCTGCTATTATATGCGCGATCATATTCCATTTTCTTGAAAAAAAGTCAGGCCAGTATCAGGAAGCCCTGATTGGTTGTGCCTTTGTTTTAGCGGCGTCTATGGGGCTTTTACTTGTTGCCAATAGTCCGCATGGCGGTGAGGAAATTAAAGATATTCTGGAAGGGCAAGTGCTATGGACAAGTTGGAGTCATATAATTTTTGTTGCTCCTATATTTATAAGCGTTTTTATAGCTTGGATACTTTTTAAAAATAAAAGATCATTTTTATTCTACCCATTATTCGCAATTACTATTCCATTTTCAGTGAGCATGATTGGCGTTTATTTGGTCTTTGCTAGTTTGATTTTTCCTGCATTAGCGGTCGTTAACTCCAAAAATAAATTAGGTGCAGGTTATATGATTTCAGTTACCTCGTATCTTACAGGCTTAATAGCATCTTATTTATTTGATTGGCCCGCAGGCCCTTCTATTATCTTTTTATTGTCTATCATAAGCTTTAGCTATTTTTCCTTAGTTAAAAATAAATAGCTTATTGATCATTTTCGTGATTATCCTCTAGCCATACCCTACAGGACGCTTTTTGGAGAATAGTTCCTGCTCGTCTGGCTACATCTTTTTTTATAATGTGTGGAGACAAGTTATTAACAAATGGCTAGATAGCCTCATTTACTGTTTTTGGGAAGGTTTTATACTTTTAAGCCTATAGAATCACATTTGGAGCCGATTCATGAAATGAGGGTTTTGTGGCCTCTATTTTTGGGAATCAGGTGCGCTATTTTGGGGTTTAGAATAACTTTTTTAACGGAGCCTTGTTCAAAACCAAATGTATTAAATTTGAATAAGAAAAAATAATGTAATTATTCCGATAACTTAGCATCAAAAATCCCCGTTTCGGATAAATTGTTATTTTTTTCAACTATATGTTGACCAATCTTGAGACTGCCCATACTATATATAGTGTTAATAGGGTTTTCGCCCGACTAATCATATTTTAGATTTATCCACAGACTTTTGCCGTTTTTATCAATGGTGAAAGCTCCTTTTATCTCTAGTTTGTGACAGTTCTAAGAAGCCTTTTTGACCTATAAAATGACAGAATATAAATCAAAGAATTCAAACAAATAAGAAAAAGGAAAATCCCATGAATGTTACAGTCTACAGCAAACCATCATGTGTTCAGTGTGTCGCTACCTACAGAGAGTTAGAGCGTAAGGGTGTGACTTATAATGTTGTGGATTTAACTGAAGATGACAGTGCGTTTTCTAAAGTTCAAAGCATGGGATACAAGCAAGTGCCGGTTGTTATCGCGGGCGATGAACATTGGGCAGGGTTTCGTCCCGACAAAATTGGTGCATTAAGCGTATAAAGATTTAGGCGAAATGTATCAACTCATCTACTTTTCAACTCAATCAGGAAACACACATCAGTTTGTGCAGCGATTAGGCATACCCAATAAGCGTATCCCTCTATCGCCTAAGGAAGAGATGATTAATGCAGATGAGCCGTTTATTTTGGTAACGCCAACCTATGCGGATAATGATGGGAAGGGCGCCGTCCCTAAGCAGGTTATAAAATTTTTAAACAATGAAAATAACCGAAAGCTAATGGTTGGGGTTATCGCCGGGGGAAATACAAATTTTGGTCAATACTATGGGTATGCAGGCAATGTTATTTCGAAAAAATGTAACGTGCCGCTGCTTTATAAATTTGAATTAACAGGAACTTTAAGAGAAATACAAGACGTACAAGAAGGGGTCGCTAAACTATGGGAACAGCACAACAAAAGACGAAAGCGAGCATAATGCCAGAAGGTGACGCATTAAAGAAAATTATGGCGGCGAATATGCCAAAAGACGCGGCTGCGGAAAACATACGTGTTGATAGCGGTCTGGATTATCACGCTTTAAATGCGATGCTGAATCTATTAAATGAAAAGGGCGAGATCCAGTTCGATAAGGATAAAGAGGCTGTTCGCGAATATTTCTTACAGCATGTGAATCAAAACACTGTTTTCTTTCATAATTTAGAAGAAAAACTCGGCCATTTGGTTATGAACGGATATTACGAAAGCGAAGTCTTAGAGCAGTATGATTTTGATTTCATTAGCGCGCTTTACCAGCATGCTTATGCTAAAAAATTCCGTTTTCAAACATTTCTTGGCGCGTACAAATATTATGCGGCCTACACCCTTAAGACATTCGATGGTCAGCGTTACCTAGAGCGTTATGAGGACCGCGCTGTAATGACGGGTCTTACTCTAGCGCGCGGTAATGAGGCCATGGCTAAGCAATTGGTTGATGAAATTATTGACGGGCGCTTCCAGCCTGCAACGCCAACTTTCTTAAATGCGGGTAAGAAGCAGCGCGGCGAGCTTGTGTCATGTTTCCTTCTTCGTGTTGAAGACAGCATGGAGTCAATTGGGCGCGCGATTAATTCGGCGTTACAGCTTTCAAAACGGGGCGGCGGCGTTGCTTTAATGCTCACCAATATTCGTGAGAAAGGTGCACCAATTAAGAAGATTAAAGGACAATCATCGGGTATTATTCCTGTTATGAAACTTTTGGAAGATTCGTTCTCTTATGCGAATCAGCTGGGGTCTCGTCAGGGCGCTGGCGCTGTTTACTTGAATGCGCACCACCCTGACATCATGAGCTTTTTTGATACTAAGCGTGAAAACGCGGATGAGAAGATTCGTATCAAGACCCTTTCATTGGGCGTTGTTATCCCAGACATCACATTTGAGCTGGCTAAAAATGACGAGGATATGTACTTATTTTCTCCGTATGATGTGGAGCGTGCATATGGTAAGCCGTTTTCAGAAATTTCAGTGACGGAAAAATATCATGAAATGGTCGCTAATCCGCGTATTACGAAGAAGAAAATAAAGGCGCGTGATTTCTTTCAGACAATTGCGGAAATCCAATTTGAATCTGGCTATCCGTACATTATGTTTGAAGACACGGTGAACAGGGCAAACCCGATTAATGGGCGTATTACGATGAGTAATCTATGTTCTGAAATCCTTCAAGTGAGTGAGGCCAGCGAGTTTAATCCTGATCTAGGCTATGCACATTTGGGCCGTGACATTTCTTGTAACCTTGGATCAATGAACATTGCAAAAGCAATGGATTCACCTGATTTTGGGAAAACAGTTGAGACAGCTATTCGCGCTTTAACGGCTGTATCGGATATGAGTAATCTTGAATCAGTGCCATCGGTTGCCGAAGGCAATAGAGCCTCGCATGCTATTGGCTTGGGCCAGATGAATTTGCATGGTTACTTATCGCGTGAGCGTATTTTCTATGGCTCTGAAGAGGGTATTGATTTTACCAATATGTATTTTTATACAGTGACTTATCATGCGATTAAGGCATCAAATGCCATTGCAAAAGAGCGCAAGGAAACATTTAAAAACTTTGAAGATTCCAAATATGCCTCTGGTGAGTATTTTGATAAGTACACCGAAAAAGTGTGGGAGCCTGCAACAGATAAAGTCCGTCAGCTTTTTGCCGATAGCGGTATTGACATCCCAACGCAAAAAGATTGGGAAGCGCTTAAGAAATCAGTGATGAAACATGGCATTTATAATGCGTATCTTCAGGCTGTCCCGCCAACAGGGTCGATTTCTTACATTAATAATTCAACGTCGTCGATTCACCCGATTGCATCGAAAATTGAAATCCGTAAAGAAGGTAAAATTGGCCGCGTTTACTACCCAGCTGCCTATATGACGAATGATAATAAAGAATATTATCAAGATGCGTATGAGATTGGGCCAGAAAAAGTGATTGATACCTACGCCGCGGCAACGCAGCACGTGGATCAAGGCTTATCGCTTACTTTATTTTTCCCTGATACGGCGACGACACGCGATATCAATAGAGCGCAAATTCGGGCATGGAGAGCAGGTATTAAAACAATTTATTATATCCGTATTCGTCAGATGGCCCTTCAAGGGACAGAAGTTGAAGGCTGTGTTTCCTGTAGTTTGTAAAGAATCTCAAAAATACCAAGTAAGAGGAAAATGATATGAGTGCAAATTTGAAAGTAGTTGAAACCAATTATATTAGCCGTGTTCAGGCGATAAACTGGAATAAAGTGCAAGATGAAAAAGACTTAGAAGTCTGGAATCGTTTAACATCAAATTTTTGGTTGCCCGAAAAAGTGCCATTATCCAATGATGTTCAGTCATGGGCATCGCTGACCGGGCAAGAACAGAGATTGGTTATTCGTGTGTTCACGGGTCTGACATTGCTTGATACGATACAGGCTAATGTGGGTGCGCCAAAATTAATGGAAGATGCGATTACGCCGCATGAAGAAGCGGTGCTCACGAATATTGCCTTTATGGAATCAGTTCATGCGCGATCATATTCTTCTATCTTCTCAACATTATGCACAACGCGCGATATTGATGAGGCGTTCCTATGGGCAGAAGAAAATAGATATTTGCAGCGTAAAGCATCGCTTATCTTGGAAGAGTACGATGCGGATACACCGCTTAAGAAAAAAGTGGCGAGTGTATTTCTTGAGAGCTTTTTATTCTATTCAGGTTTTTATCTGCCGATGTATCTCTCGAGCCGGGCAAAATTGACGAATACGGCAGATCTTATCCGTCTTATTATTCGTGATGAAGCGGTTCATGGTTATTACATTGGGTATAAATTCCAAAAAGCCTATAATGATTTGACTCCTATGGAACAGATGGAAATAAAGGATTACGCCATTTCCATGATGTTAGAGCTTTATGATAACGAAGTGAAATATGCAGAAAGTCTTTATGATGATGTTGGCCTTACTGAAGATGTGAAGTCCTTCCTTCATTATAATGCAAACAAAGCGCTCATGAATTTGGGATTCGATGCGATGTTTCCTGAGGAAATGACGAAAGTTAATCCCGCGATTTTATCAGCACTATCTCCTAATGCAGATGAAAATCATGATTTCTTCTCTGGTTCTGGCTCATCCTATGTGATTGGCAAAGCTGTTGAAACGGAAGATGCTGACTGGGATTTTTAATCTGAAATAACAACATAATAAAAGGGCTCCTCCTTTATAAGTGGGGAGCTTTTTTATTATTCTATGATATATTTTTGAAAAATAAATATCTGCAAAGAATGCGGATATAAATAAAAGCATAAGGAAGAGATAATGAAAACACGTGCCGCCGTGGCCTATAAGGCTGGAGACCCCCTGGTCATCGAAACTATTGATTTAGAGGGGCCAAAAGCAGGGGAAGTCCTTATTGAGAATATGGCGACAGGCGTGTGCCATACTGATGCTTTTACCCTGTCAGGCGATGACCCAGAAGGTGCGTTTCCTGCCATATTAGGGCATGAAGGGGCAGGGATCGTAAGAGAGGTTGGCGCTGGTGTGACGTCAGTGGCGGTTGGGGATCATGTTATACCGCTTTATACGCCCGAATGCCGGGAGTGTGACTTTTGCCTTAATCCAAAAACCAATTTATGCCAAAAAATACGTTCCACTCAAGGGGCAGGGCTCATGCCTGATGGGACGAGCCGTTTTTCTGTGAATGGGCAGCAAGTTCTTCATTACATGGGGTGTTCGACGTTTTCGAACTTTACGGTGTTACCAGAAATTGCGCTGGCAAAGGTGCGTAAAGATGCACCCTTTGATAAGATTTGTTATATTGGTTGCGGTGTGACAACGGGCATTGGCGCCGTGGCGTTTGATGCCAAGGTTGAGCCAGGCTCTACCGTTGCGGTATTTGGATTGGGCGGCATTGGTTTGAATGTCATACAAGGCGCAAAAATGGTGGGAGCAAGCCGTATCATCGGTATTGATTTAAACCCGTCCAAAGTCCCTCTAGCAAAAAAATTTGGTATGACGGATTTTATTAATCCAAAAGACACACCTAATGTAGTTGAGGCGATTTGTGATTTAACGCGCGGCGGCGTTGATTATTCTTTTGAATGCATTGGCAATGTTGATGTGATGCGCCAAGCGCTGGAATGTTGCCATAAAGGATGGGGCGAAAGTATTATTATTGGCGTTGCAGGCGCAGGTAAGGAAATCTCGACGCGTCCGTTTCAATTGGTTACAGGGCGCGTATGGCGTGGCTCAGCCTTTGGTGGGGCGCGGGGGCGAACGGATGTTCCAAAAATTGTTGATTGGTATATGGAGGGGAAAATTAACATAGATGATTTAATCACCCATACGATGCCGCTAGAGGAGATCAACACAGCGTTTGATTTGATGCATGATGGAAAGTCAATCCGCAGTGTTGTCGTGTTTTAATGAGACAGATTGAAACCCATAAATGTTTTGGCGGCAGTGTAAGCGTATGGGAGCATGAGAGTGACGTTCTGCTGTGCACTATGCGATTTTCTATTTTTTTGCCGCCGCAAACAAATCAGGGCGCTGTTCCGTTTATAACCTTTTTATCAGGCCTAACGTGTACACACGACAATTTTACAACGAAGGCTGGAGCGTATAGTGAAGCGGCAAAACTTGGTATTGCCATTATCGCGCCGGATACGTCACCGCGCGGTGACCATGTTCCAGATGATGAGGACTCCTATGATTTTGGAAAAGGGGCAGGTTTTTATCTGAATGCGTCACAAGAACTTTGGGCGAGGCATTATCAAATGGAAGATTATATTGTAAAAGAATTGAACGATATTGTTTGTCGTAATTTTTCCTTGTTGCCTGATAAGCAAGGGCTTTGTGGGCATTCAATGGGTGGGCATGGTGCGCTAACGCTTTATTTTAAATATCCGAACCAATATAAATCTGTTTCTGCTTTTTCCCCTATTGTTGCGCCCTCACAAGTGCCATGGGGGCATAAAGCCTTTAAAGGGTATTTAGGAGATGATGAAACATTATGGGTTAATCATGATGCAGCGGCGCTCGTGCTTAAAGCAAAAAATGCTCAGAATAATAATGAAATATTAATTGATCAGGGATTGGCTGATCCATTTTTGCAGGAACAATTAAAGCCAGAAATTTTTGAACAAGCCTGTCAGAGTGCTAACCAGAAACTGCGCTTACGTCTTCATGAGGGCTATGATCATAGCTATTATTTTATTCAAAGTTTTATAAATGATCACATTGCCCATCATGTAATGTGTTTAAAATAAAAAATTATTCTTATTAATCGGCCTGTTTTACCCTAATTTTATTTTTACCAAGGGCGCTACCGTGCAATTGTTTGATGGCTTCAATTCCCTCGTGCTCTAACGCCATTTCGACAAAGCCAAAGCCTTTTGATCGCCCTTTGTCTTCATCCATCACCAAAGTGCAAGATTTGATATTGCCGTAATGTTTGAATAATTTAGCAAGGGCGTCTTCGGTGAAATCACGCGGAAGGTTGAGGGCAATTAGCTTCATTGGAATGTCTCGTTTTATGGTTTCAAATATGCTTAAATATGTATTCATAAACAATAGTGTAAGTAAATCATATGATATTAGATAAATTTCCGGATCCTGATGAGTTCTACAAGACGTATTGGGGACGTAAGCCTTTTGTTGTGCGCCGAGGGATCGATCCTAGCTTGTTTGAAGGGTTTATTGATGGGGATACGCTTGCAGGGTTGTCATTAGAAGAAGAAATAAAATCACGCATTATTATCACTGCACCAGAGGGTGGCCAGTGGCAATGTGAGCATGGGCCTTTCGAAGAAAGCCGCTTTTCCGCTTTAGGGGATTATAATTGGAGCTTGCTTGTGCAAAATGTTGATCGTTACCATCCTGAGACGGCAGCGCTTTTAGAGCATTTTAACTTTTCTCCACGCTGGTTGCTTGATGATATTATGGTCAGCTATTCTGCCGTTGGGGGAAGTGTTGGGCCGCATACGGATAGTTACCATGTTTTTCTTGTGCAAGGCATAGGCAGGCGCTCATGGAGAATTGCGAATGATCCTATCGAAAATGAAGAATGCATTGAAGGACTTGATCTCAAGGTTTTAAAAGATGGTTTTGATGGGCAAGAAGTGGAGGTTACCGTTGGCGATGTTATTTATTTACCGCCCAATTTTGCTCATGAAGGTGTAACTTTAGAAGAAGCAATGACGTTCTCTGTGGGGTTTTTGGGCCCCAAGATATCAGAGCTATTCATAGAATATGGCTATTATCTTGAAGAGATGGAAACTGATAATGCGCGCTATCTTGGACAGGGACTGAATGCACAGAGTGCTGGGGTGGAGGTTACGAGCCAAGCAAGTAGCACTATATGCCATATGATGAAAGAGTCGCTTGAGCTAAATAATTTTGAACGCTGGCTTGTTCAGTATTTTGCAAGGCTAGAGCCTGAAGAAGATGAGGGGGAATATGAGCAAGATTAGCATAGAGCAATATGTTCTATTGTGATGACTATACTGCTTGTATTATGTAAAAATAATCTAGATATGCCTTAAGGTTGAGTAACTACTAAGAGCAAATAATTTTTTCATTATTTCATGAATAAAGACTTGATTTACCTGCCTGTTAACGACTATAAAGCTCTGTCTTTAAGACCATTTCTTTGCGTCCCGTTCGTCTAGGGGTCTAGGACACCGCCCTTTCACGGCGGCAACACGGGTTCAAATCCCGTACGGGACGCCAATTTTATTCAATAAAATCAATGACTTAGATAATTATTGTTCCTTTAAAGCGCTATTTCAGTGGCTTTGAATCTCTAGCCATTTGGTTTCTAAATTTTCTAAATTTTTGGTGATTTGTTCGTAGTTATCTTGTTCTTTAATGATTTGATTTTTGTCTTGTGTGTAGAAACTCTCTAAGCTCATGCGTGTTTCTAGTTTCGATTTTTCTGATATGAGTTCCGCTATCTCTTTTTCTAATTTTTCAATAACTTGAGGATTGCTAGGTTTTGTAACGTTTTCATGTTGCGGATCGTTTTTTTCTTTCTTCTTTTTGCCTTGTTTACGCTCATCTCGACGGGCTTGTATTGTGAATTTACGGTAGTCTTCCAAATCGCCATCAAAATCCTGACAGGCCCCATCTTTGATAAGCCAAAGTCTATCTGCCACGCGTTCCACCATATTTGGATCGTGGCTGACGATTACAATCGCACCCTGGTAAGCGTTTAGGGCCTGCACAAGAGCTTCGCGTGCGTCAATATCTAAATGGTTTGTGGGCTCATCCAGTAGCAAAAGATGCGGGGCATCAAAGCTCATAAAGGCAAAAAGCAAGCGGGCTTTTTCGCCGCCGCTTAAAGCGCCAATTTTATTATCAGCTAAATCGCGTGAGAAGCCAAAGGCGCCAAGCTTTGCTCGCACAAGATGCTCTCTGGCTTCCCCGTTTTTCTTTTGGAATAAAGCAAACATTTCATGATAGGGCGTTGAATCAACGTCCAGCTCTTCAGTTTGATGTTGGGAGAAATAGCCTATTTTTAATTTATTCGATCGTGTTACATCACCATCCATGACACCTAAGCGATTAGCAATAAGCTTCATGAGGGTAGATTTACCCTCACCATTTGCGCCTAATAAAGCAATGCGATCATCGTTATCAATATTACGGTGAATATTTTTTAAGATGGGTTTGCCCTCATCATATCCAACTTTTGCATGATTAATTGAAATCATAGGGGAGGGGATCTGCTGAGGGTTTGGAAAAACAAACTGTATGGCTCGCTCAGCAATAACAGCATCAACAATATCCATTTTTTCGAGTGCCTTCATACGGCTTTGTGCTTGTCGGGCTTTGCTGGCTTGGGCTTTAAAGCGATCTACGAAAGCTTGCATATGGGCGCGGGCGGCTTCTTGTTTTTCATGCATCTTTTGTTGTAAGCCTGCCGATAAGGCGCGCTCTCTTTCAAAGGTGTCATAATTTCCTGTCGATAATGTAAGTTGCATTTTGTCGACATGGATAACGTGATCAATACATTTATTAAGAAGCTCACGATCATGTGATATAATCATTAAGGTATGGCGGTATTCTAATAGGTAAGTCTCTAGCCACATGATGGCTTCGAGGTCTAAGTGGTTTGTTGGCTCATCGAGCAATAAGATTTCAGGCTCAACGAAGAGAGCTGCCGCCAGAGCCACACGCATACGCCATCCACCACTAAAAGAAGAAAACGGCATTTGGAGTTCTTCTTCTTTGAACCCAAGTCCTGTTAGAAGCATGGAGGCTTTTGCAGGGGCGCTATAGGCACCGATATCATCCAAACGCTGGTAGATTTCGGCAATTTTATTGCCATCTGTTTCGGTTTCCGCTTTATGCCATAGCTCAGCCATTTCTTCGTTCGCGGCCAGAACAACATCGAGCAAAGGCGCGTCAGTTTCTGGCATATCCTGGCGAACCATCCCCATACGCTGACCTGCGCTCACGCTGATTGTGCCGCCATCTGGTATTAAATCGCCAGAAATCAGTTTGAATAAAGTGGATTTACCAGCCCCGTTATGGCCAATAACGCCGACACGCCAGCCATCCATAACGCAAATATTACCGTTTTCGATAATGGTACGGGGGCCGATTTGATAACTCAGGTCTGTAATGTTTAGCATGTATTCTCACTCTATCTTTGCGCGGTTATGGCATATAAATAGGTCAAAAGGTATTATTTTTAGGGATAATATATATTTTGGTGCTCTTTGATTTCCTTGGCGCTGTATTGAGAGTTGTTGTAATATAGCTTTTATTCATTAATCGCCTATAAGGAGCAATAAATCATGGCTAAGTCACAAGATGCAAAAAAGAAAGTTAAAAAAGAGCCAACCCGCACCCCAGCAGAGAAAAAAGCCTTAAAACAAGAAAAGAAAAAGGCTAAAGGCAAGTAATGAGTACGCCTCAAACTCAAGAATGGATTGCCTGCCCGCGCCCAGCAATTGGAGATATTTTAAAATGGAGTGAGCCAATATGGGCTGCGCCCAATAAGCCGCGGGGAAAAAGAGACCAAATTGGTGAGCAAGAGATTGTTGCAACGCTTAGAGCAACTGGCGAGATTCTTGAGTTAGAAGTGATGAGCGTTCATAAGACCTCATCAGGCGATGCCCCGCTTAGTGTTAAATCTGGGGATCATATCCGCCGAAAACAGTCTAGCCTTGAAAAAGGCGCATGTTGTAAGCAGATAGGATAATTTATCGCTGACCCGAGATTAAAGAAATAGATTAATGTTCATTACAAAATTAAATTTGACTATTTAGTCAAATAATGTAATTTGCCTCTCAATTATATAAGAGAGCGCATTGCAAAAAATACCTAAAACAAAAGAAAATCTTTTAAATACTGCCATTTCTCTGGTGTGGCGTAACAGCTATGGCTTAGTGACCATAGATGATATTTGTAAAGAAGCTGGTGTTTTAAAGGGCAGCTTTTATCATTATTTTGGTTCTAAACAAGATTTGACAATCCAATCTCTCGATTATTTCTACACGTCTGTCCGTCCAATGTTTGAGAATATTTTCTCGCCTGAGAAAGAGCCAGTTCAACGTTTTGAGGATTATTGTAATTTTGTGTATAAAAGCCAAAAAGAACTAAAAGCACTATATGGCCATGTGTGCGGTTGCCCATACGCCTCGTTGGGCTGTGAAATGTCAAACCAAGATGATGAAATCAAGCATCGTATCGAAGAAGTTTTTACTCTCACTCAGGGTCTTTTTGCAAAAACGATCAAAGATCTTATCGATGACGGCCTGATTGATGAAAAAGCCAAGCCCACCGATAAAGCCCATAAAGCATACACTTATGTCATTGGTGTCATGATGATGGCACGTATACAAAACGATTTGAACCTGATTAAACGCGAAATGCGATCAGGCCTTTTTAACATTATTGGTATCAACGTCAAAACACCTAAGCCAGCATAACGGCATACGCAAAAACTAAGGAAAAAATAATGGGAAGTATAATAAAATTTATCGTTTTTACAGCCGTTTTACTTGGTATTGGATATGGCGGCTTTACGTTTTATCAGAGCAAAATGAGCGGCCAAAGCCAAGAAGGGCAAGGCGCACAAGCGCAAGGAGGGCAGCCTATGCCCGTGCAAGTTCAGATTGTAAAAAAAGAGCCTATACAAATCTGGAAAGAGTTTTCTGCTCGCTTAGAAGCGGTAGATTTTGCAGAAATTAGACCGCAAGTCAGCGGTGTTATTCAAAAGGTTAATTTTGAGGACGGCGCCCAAGTGAAAAAAGGTGATATTCTGTATGTGATCGATACGCGCCCATATCAAGCTGCTGTCAACCGTATTCAGGCTGACCTTAATGTTGCGCTTAATGAAACTGAGCTTGCTCAAAAAGAATTGGATCGTGCACAAAACCTGATTGAGGTGGATGCGATTTCAAAACGTATTTTTGATGAGCGTGAAAGCAAGCTTGATGTTGCCAAATCACGCGTATCTAGCATGCGCGCCCAATTGGAACAGGCCCAGATTAATCTTGATTACGCAAATGTAAAAGCACCTATCTCCGGCAAAGTGAGCCGTGATGAGATTAAGCTCGGCAATCTTGTTCAAGCTGGGCCAAACGCGCCGCTTTTAACAAGTATTGTTTCGGATGCGGGCATATTTGCCGATTTTGAAATTGATGAAACAACATATCTATCAGAAGTACGCCATATGAGAGAAAATGGCGATGATGCCGCGATACCTGTTCAGCTTATTTTATCAAATGGGGACATTGCCGCGACAGGCGTTGTGCAGAGCTTTGACAATCAAATCGATTCAAGGTCAGGCACAATCAGAGCGCGGGCGCTTTTTGATAATAAGGATAATATTCTCTTACCAGGAATGTTTTCAACCATTAAAATGGGTAGTGCCCAGCCTCATGAAGTGATTGTGATAACAGATCAAGCGATTGGTACCGATCAAAACCGCCGCTTTGTTATGGTTGTTGAAAATAATACTGTGACGATACGTCCAATTACATTGGGGGACTCCATGGACGGAAAAACAATAGTTACCTCAGGTTTGAATGAGGGGGACAAAGTGATTACAGAGGGAATTATGCGTGTGCGCCCCGGTATGCCCGTTGATCCGAAGACATCTGAAGAGATGGCTTCAATGGCTCAGGCTACTGAAACACCGCAGCAATAGCATCAATAATAGTATTTAATTCACTGAAATAGGACCTTTCTTATGAACATATCTGGATTTTTTATTACACGTCCTATTTTTGCGGCAGTGCTATCAATATTAATTTTTATGGCGGGGCTAGTCGCCATGTTTAAACTGCCAATCTCTGAATATCCAGAAGTCTCGCCGCCATCTGTTATTGTCAGTGCGAACTTTCCAGGCGCAAACCCTTCGACAATTGCTGAGACTGTCGCCACACCTTTAGAGGAACAAATTAACGGCGTTGAGAATATGCTTTACATGAATTCTTTGGCAACAACCGATGGCCGCTTAAGTATTACGGTGACTTTTGCAATTGGTACGGATGCTGATTTGGCGCAGCAACTCGTTCAAAATCGTGTATCGCAGGCCTTGCCGCGATTGCCAGAGGTGACTCGTCAACTGGGCGTAACTGTTATAAAAAGCTCGCCCGATTTGACTATGGTGGTGCACTTAACATCCCCTGACGATAGTTATGATATGCTCTATCTTCGCAATTATGCGAACTTAAATATCAAGGATCAATTGGCTAAGATCAAAGGTATTGGTCAGGTGCGTTTATTTGGCTCAGGTGATTACGCCATGCGTATTTGGCTTGACCCAAACAAAGTTGCAGAGCGCGGAATGATTGCCTCAGAGGTGGTTAATTCGATCCGTCAGCAAAACGTACAAGTTGCCGCAGGCCTCATTGGAGGCCCCCCGTATGGTAATGATGTCCTTGTTCAACTTCCCGTCAATGTTAAAGGGCGTTTAGAAACAAAAAAAGAATTTGAAGACATTATCGTCAAGCGTGACGATAAAGGTGTTATTACGCGCCTAAGAGATATCGCCCGCGTAGAGCTTGACTCTGAGAGCTATTCACTGCGTTCATTGCTGAATAATAATCAAGCTGTGGCTATTCCTATTTTTGCTGCGCCAGGTGCGAACGCGTTGGAAATTTCAAATAATGTGCGTGAGCGTATGGAAGAGCTAAAACAGAATATGCCTGTTGGAGTTGATTATTCGATTGTGTATGACCCGACCATCTTTGTAAAAGATTCTATTCATTCCGTGATCATGACACTTTTTCATGCTGTCTTGCTTGTTGTTCTTGTTGTTATTATCTTTTTACAAACATGGCGTGCGTCTATTATTCCATTACTGGCTGTGCCCGTTTCAATTGTTGGAACGCTGGCTTTTATGTATGTCTTTGGTTTTTCTATTAACGTGCTATCCCTTTTTGGGTTAATCCTTGCGATTGGTATTGTGGTTGATGATTCAATCGTAGTGGTTGAGAATGTTGAGCGGAATATTTCCGAAGGAAAAGATCCCGTTGAGGCCACTAAAATTGCTATGAAAGAGGTGACAGGGCCAATTATTGCAACTTCGTTGGTTCTGGCGAGTGTGTTTGTTCCTATTTCGTTTATTAGCGGCCTTACAGGGCAGTTTTATCAGCAATTTGCAATGACGATTGCGATTGCGACATTAATTTCTACCTTTAACTCTCTGACACTAAGCCCAGCATTAGCAGCAATATTGCTTCAAAAGCCAGGTGATAAAAAAGATGCGCTACAAAAAATTATTTCCTTCTTCTTTGGATGGTTCTTTAATGGGTTTAATGCGGCATTTAATAGATCGCAACGACTATATAGTACAGGCATTTGCCGTTTTGTGACGCGCCGTTTTGTGATTATGAGCATATTATTTGCCCTTTTGTGTGTAGCGACCGCTTTTAGTTTCAAACTTGTGCCTAAAGGATTCGTTCCTAGTCAAGATAAACAATATCTTATCAGTTTTGCACAGCTTCCTGCGGGTGCGACATTAGAGCGCTCCGAAGAAGTGATGCGCAAAATGGGTGAGATTGCTCTAGCGCAAGAGGGCGTTGTTGGTGCGGTTCAATTTCCGGGGCTTTCGATTAATGGATTTGTAAACTCATCAAACGCAGGTATTGTGTTTGTTACATTAGATGATTTTAGTAATCGTAAGGCGGATCATTTGAGAGCAGGCGCTATAGCGGGCGCATTACAAGCACAATATAACTCAATTAGCGAGGCTTTTATTGCTATATTCCCGCCGCCACCGGTACAGGGGCTCGGTAATGCTGGAGGTTTTAAACTTCAGGTGCAAGATCGAACTGATCAAGGCTATGCCGCGCTCTCAAATGTCATGGAACAGGTTAAAGGGAGAGCTTATGGCGATCCTGCGTTAGCGGGTATTTTCTCGAATTATAATATTAACGTACCCCAGCTTTTTACAGATATTGACCGCACAAAGGCCATACAATTGGGTATTCCTATGAGCGATATTTTTAGCACAATGCAGATTTATCTTGGATCGCAATACGTGAATGACTTTAATGCGTTTGGCCGCACGTATCAGGTTGTTGCGCAAGCAGATAGTCAATTTAGATCAACGCCAGACGATATTAAACGCCTTCAAACCCGAAATATGGACGGTGATATGATCCCGCTGGGATCTGTAGTAACAATATCTGAGTCCTTTGGCCCTGAAACGGCTATGCGCTATAACGGTTTTCGTTCTGCAGATTTAAACGGAAATGCCGCGCCTGGATTTTCATCAGGGCAGGCTCAAGATGCAATTACCAAAATTTTAGATGAAACGCTTCCCCAAGGAATGGAATTTGAATGGACTGAGTTAACATACCAGCAAATTTTAGCGGGCAATACAGCAATCCTAATTTTTCCAATTTGTTTACTTTTAGTCTTCTTGGTTTTGGCGGCGCAGTATGAAAGTCTAACGTTACCACTTTCTGTTATCCTTATTGTTCCAATGGCTATTTTATCGGCTATTTTAGGACTTTATTTTACAGGGCAAGATAATAATGTGTTTACGCAAATTGCTCTTTTTGTGCTGGCGGGTCTGGCTTGTAAAAATGCAATTTTGATTGTTGAATTTGCCCGTGAGCTTGAAAAACAAGGAAGCAGTATTACAAAAGCTGCCATTCAATCTGCACGCCTTCGCCTTCGCCCTATTTTGATGACATCAATCTCATTTATTGTGGGTGTTTTACCGCTTGTGCTCAGCTCTGGGGCGGGTGCGGAAATGCGCTCTGCAATTGGAATTGCCGTTTTCTCTGGGATGGTCGGGGTTACTATTTTTGGCCTTATTTTTACACCATTTTTCTATGTTGCCATACGAACATTAGAAGACAAAGTCATCGGTCAGTCTAAAAAACAGAATAATGCTTAAGGAAAAGAAGATGACATATAAGTCAGTAATAACCTGTTTGATCGGAAGCTTTTTTTTAGCGGGCTGTATTACAACAGAGCCTCGTTTTGAAAAACCTGTTCAGCCACATAGCTGGGGGACATATCAGAGTGATCTAATCGTTAGAGATGATGTCAGAGCGCTTGGTAATTGGTGGGAGAGTTTTGATGATCCTGTGCTTAATCAACTTATCAATTTATCTTTGAGTGATAGCCCACAACGCCGTATAGCAGAAACGCGAATATTAGAAGCGCGCGGTATTCGCAAAACAACGGCATCTTTCCTATTTCCACAAATTGGGGCATCCGCCGATAGTGGACGTTCTGCTGATGGATTTGCAGGCAGGGCAGGCGATTTTTATGATGCGCGTTTTGATGCCTCATATGAAGTTGATCTTTTTGGTCGTAATCGAAAATCAACAAACGCCGCCGAAGAAAATATTCGTAATTTTGAAGAACAATATCGTGATGTGACATTAAGCCTTATTGCTGAAATGACGCGGGATTATATTGATTATCGTGGTTTTGAAAAACAAGTCAGTATTGCCCGCAATAATTTAACCATTCAAGAAAAGACGCTTGATCTGATCCGCTATCAAAAACAATTTGGCGAAGCAACGCAACTTGATGTCGAGCGCTCAGAAAACCTTGTGAATACAACACGCGCATCTATACCAGAATTTATAAGACTAGCTGATGCGGCGCGTCTTAGGTTATCTGTTTTAACGGGACAATTGCCTGAGGTTGTTACCCCTATTTTAGAGGCTCAAAAGCCCATTCCAAAAACCGTCATTGAACCTGTTTTGCTTGCGCCTTCACAAGTAATTACATTGCGACCTGATATCCGCGCGGCGGCGGCTAATCTGAGGGCGGCAACGTCATTGGCTGAGTTTGAAACGCTTGATTTATTTCCTAAATTTACGCTGGCTGGATTTTATGGGGTGGCAAAGGGTGCATTATTTGATTCAACGTCAATTTGGAATATTGCCGCAGGAACGGCTGTTTCTCTCATTGATTTTGGTCGTATCGAAGGGCGTATTGATGCCGCGCGCGCTATAGAACGCAGGGCATATGAGGGATATCGCTTAACAATTTTAGAGGCTATAGCAGAAGTTGAAACGGCTTTGAGTGATTACGCCCAGCTTAATGAGCAATATGTTCATTTGCTCAAAGCATACGATAATGCCAATACAGCCCTTGGATTATCTGAAACATTGTATAAAGAGGGAGAGATTTCATTTATCAACGTGCTAGATTCTCAAAGAACCTTGAGCAGTGCTGATGCGGCACTTACGGATGTGGAGGCTGAGAAATCTAAGAGCTTAGTGCGGCTTTATAAAGCGCTTGGTGTTTATTAGTCATATCATCTGGTGACAAGTTTGAGAGAATTTATCGCAGTTTTTAGTATTTCAGGATAAGATTCTTTTATGATTAATAAAACGTCTGCTTAACGATGCGCTTTTCTACTTTCATTATAAGCTTAGCTTTATTTTTATTGGCGTTCCCGACTATGTCGAGAGCTCAAAATAATGGACACCCTCATTCTCCGATTATGCTGTCGATTAATGTTAATGAGGGCAATTATCGACCTGCCAAAGTATCTTATTTAGGTACACAAATAGGCGGTGGGCCGAATGTATTTAATTTTGTTCAAACAGGCGATAATCAAAAATTTGTTTCAAATGGATTGTCTATTGGATATCAGCCTTCAGTATCCGCATTAAAAGATTATATATTTTCATTCAGTTTTTCTAATTTTATAGCGTATCAAAGTGAAAATTTTGGAACGTTAGATCCTGCTGGCGGTACGTTATTAATCGCAGGTGTTGGGGTAGGCGCCACAGGCGTAGGATTTGGCTTGCCTGGGCCTAATAATCAAATAACAGAAGGTGCTTATAAAAGCACGCTGGATGGGTATGATGTTGCTCTTGGCGTCAAGAGGTCGATGGCACTATTAGATGATCGTTTAACAGTGTCACCGAGTGTTGGGCTGCAGTATAAAAAATTATGGTCACAAAATATCTTGAGCGGCAATATTCCATTTTTTGTGCGGCAGTTTGGTTATGATACGAAGCTCAATATTGAGAGCTTTAGCCCAACTCTAGGTCTTGATTTAAATTATATGATTGACTCAGGTATCTCTATTTTTGGCGGCGTGCAATATGTGTATGATTTTAATAATGGGAAGGGTTATGATTCATTAGCGTTTACTGGATTTGATACGCAAACGCTGCGCTTAAGCAATGATAAAAGCACGGATAGTCATAAGGCGCATTTGGGCGTGAGTTACACATTCCAAAATTCAATAACGTTTAGTTTAGAGGGGCATTATCAATCGTTGGGAAATACACCTCTTTTGGATGTGCGGACAAGCATTGCTCCTGTCAGATTCTCCTATAAAAAGTCAGAAATTTATAGCGCTGGTTTAAAATTAAGTTATCGTTTTTAAAATATCATGTGATGATGGATTCGTTCGCCATCAGGTCATCAACGGTTATATTTGTTACACCTTCTAGTGTTAAGATACTGATACCAGTTTGTGATGGGTTTCCACTGACATTTATTGAAACAATTGTATTACCATTGTTCTGAGATAGATGAATAAAGTCATTAATATCATCTTGCGCTGGATCGTAATTTTCAATCAGGGCTGAAAAATCTAATTTATCACCTTCATGAACCGAGAAATCTTTAATAATGTCGCCGCCATCAGATAAAGCTTTATAAATAAATATGTCAGCGCCAGAACCGCCATAGAGAGTATCAAAACCATTTCCCCCTGTGATGCGGTCATTACCCTCTTGGCCAAAAATCAAGTCATTGCCATTTCCACCGTTCAGTGTGTCATTTCCACCTATGCGTTTTAATCCTTGGGCCGTTACGACTTCTTGCGCCAGTTCAAGCGCATTATTACTAATATAAGTCATGGTGTTGCCGCGATTCCAAAGGCTTTGGATGGCGCTTTGTCCTGCTTCTAGTTGTGCAAAGACTGCCCAACCATCTCCTGATTGGGTATTAAGGCCGTGAATTTGTGCAAGGATATCTGTGTTCAGCGCATCACCAAAAATAATATCGCCGCTGTCATTCCCGTTAATTGTGTCGTCCCCTACAGAGGCAAGTTTTGTAATCGGGTTTGTTTCCTGCATAACAGCAGAGAGTTGATCCGCTGGAACATTGAGGGCATTACCATCTGAATCAATTACTTCAATATTTGAAATACTACTACCAATACTAATACCAACACCAATGACTTCATCGCTCAGGCTTTGTATCAGAGCGACTTCATTTGAGCCGTCTGCCCCAAGAATATGGTTCATGGCCGATAGTGATGTACGGTTTGTATTGACGGCGTTGCCGTTATTATCAAGGGCAAAGTTGGGGAAACCATCGCTTAAAAAATATGTCGTTGTCGTAGCATTTTGGATAGGCTTATCACTTTGTAACCAGTTAATAGCGCTTTGCAATCCTGCTTCATAATTTGTATATCCTCCATGTGATAGGGTGTTCATAAGCGCGATAGCATCACTATAGCCATCGGCATCTGTTACGTTAAAGCTGCCATTTACGCTGCTGTTAGTGCTAAAAGCGGAAATATGAACTTGTATTGCGCCGCCTGAAAATGTTGAAAAGCTCTCAAGTAATTCATTCACTGAACGCACCATAAGATCAAGTCGGCTCTCTCCTGTGATGGATAACTCTTGCATTGACCCGCTGACATCAAGAATAAAAACAACATTATAATTTTGTGTTTGGTTTTCCATGGTTGCGCCACCAAAATCACCAACAAGACGATCAATGCTATTGCCGCCAGAAATTGCGCCACGGTTATTCCCCACTGCCCAGCTTTGAGTAGATCCTAAGACATCATCAATATTGTTCCCGACAATGAGTCCAGGTGGATCAATAATAATAAAATCTCTCTCTTCAATTGGTTGCTCAATAATAAGAGTCGGTTGATTAAATGCACGATTATTTGATAAATTCAGGTTACCAGAGTCTTTCAGATCGTATGATTCCTCCAAGTCCAAGCGAATATCTAGAGTGTCATAATAATCATCACTTAAAATCGTTTTGATGCCGCTACTATCATCGTAATCGATTCTGAGAGCGCCTGTTTGAGATAAATCTGTTAATATTGTTTTACTGGCTAATATACCCTGCATTTTTCTACCCATTTCCATTATGCTCGGTTCTTAACATGCCGAGATTCCCTATGTACTATTTAAACAAATAAGAGTTTAAATTTACATAATATTACAATGGATTTTAGATAAATTAATCCCAAATTAATAAATCCGAGGCTTGGGTTCTTTTAAATAGGATGTTGATCTTTAGGAGTAGCGGGTTAAACGATAATATCTCCGTTTGCAAAAAGAGTGTTGAGATCAAGGCCAACAGTATCTTCAAATGAAGCGACATTAACAAAATTGACGCCATTTGCCGCACCGTCAATATCAACTGCCATTAATGTATCACCATTGGCTTCTGTGAAGCGAATAAAGTCTGCAATATCATCGTTTACTGAATCGTATGATATAAGATTGGCAACATCAATCTGATCGCCGGCTGCTGTGTTAAAATTATAAACGCGGTCAACGCCATTTAGATTATCAAATTGGAATATATCATGCCCTGATGCGCCATAAAGGCTATCAAATCCATCACCACCATTGAGTGTGTTTAAACCAGTTGAACTGCTTAATGATGATGCGCTCCATTCAATCACATAATTTGTTGCGTATGTTCCAATGTAAGAAAAAATTTCTCCATTGTAACTTGTTCCTAGGAAAATAGAATAATCATAGTTTGGATCGCTATCAATTGGCGCACCACTATACCAATTTGAAAAGGCGCCGCCTGTTGCGGAACCATTTGTGCCGCCGGTCCAATATTGTGTCCCGTTATCACTGCCGCCTTCAAAAACCCATGTTCCTTCCGTGCCAGCATCATTACCGTTCACCCATGCATAATTTGTTCCGGTGAGGGTGAGTATAAAGTCATTTTCTGCCTGTGATGTTATAGCTGCTAGGGAGCCTGCAATACCATCGAGTCCGGTTAGCGTTGCACTTTGAGCCGCTGTATTAGATTGGGTGTAAGTAAAAGCACCTGAAATAAATTGATAAAAACTATTGGTTGAGGCGTTATAGACGACATCTGAGTTTGCCGCCAATATGGCGTCAATTTGTGATTGAACATCGCCCGTTGTCCCTGAGCGCAATACATCATTATCCGCGCCGCCATAAAGCATGTCTGTTCCTGAACTACCAAAGAGTTGATCAAAACCATCACCGCCATAAAGTATGTTTGTTTCGCCTTCGTCCATAACGGCAACAGAGGTAATTGTATTTTCGATGTTACGGCCGATATCTAAATTATCAAACACAATGTAAGAATCATCACCTGCGCTATTACTTGCCGTTTTTAAAATCCCGAATGCAATAGTATGCGTTCCAGCTGTTAAATCACCAATATCTATATTAACGTTAATAAAGCTATTGCTTGTTGGTGTTCCTGCCCGGAACTCTGCAACAAAATCATTGCCATCTAAGCCATAACGAACGCCGTTTATCTCAACGTACATTCTCATATCTTCGCCGGCAGAATGTGTTGGGGCGTGATAGGCGCGGTAATCGAAATTAACACTTAGATTTGTTTCATCTTGTGCGAGGGTGAATGTATTTGTCCACTTGCCAGAAATATTGGTTTCCGCTCTATTATTAACACCGTCTGTATAAACATAAACGGAGCCTCCAGTATTAAAGCCTGTGAAGTATTGGCCATAGGCGTGATTGTCGGCGCTGGGGTCTGTGCCACCAAAACCACCGTCGCTATATACAAACCCATTTGCGCCGCCGTTAAAATCTTCGCTAAAGACGCTGTCGCGGGTAAAAAATGTGACTGTCTCAATTGTTTGTTCAGCAGACGCATAAAGAAGATCATTGCCCGCATCGCCGTAGACTATATCTGAGCCTGTGCCACCATAGACGCGATCATTATCCGCGCCGCCGTAAACTGTATCGTTACCAGCGCCGCCATAAACCTTATCAAAACCAGCATCACCATAAACAATATCATCGCCATCATTGCCTTGTGCGTTATCATTTCCGTCGCCGCCATAGACGGTATCATTGCCTTCATCGCCCATAACAAAGTCATTGCCAGCATCGCCGTAAACGATGTCATCGCCGGCATCGCCGCGAACGCGGTCGTTACCAGCATCGCCATGTGCTATATCATTACCGTCGCCGCCCCACACTGTGTCGTTATCGTCGCCGCCATAAAGCGTATCGTTTCCTGCGTCCCCTTGAACACGATCTAGCCCAGCACCGCCATAAATTGTGTCATCATCATTTTGACCAAAAATACGATCACTACCAGCACCGCCATAAATTGTGTCATTTCCATCACCGCCATAGAGGCTGTCATTGCCAGCATCGCCATTAATCGTGTCACTGCCAAGGCCACCTTCTATTTTATCAAGGCCATCGCCGCCATTGAGGATATCATCACCATCTTCCCCTTTTAAACGATCATTACCTACGCCGCCATAAAGGGTGTCATTACCAAGGCCGCCTTCAAGTGCATCATTACCCTCTTCGCCATGTAAAATGTCATCACCATCGCCGCCTTCGAGACGATCATTGTCACCGCCGCCATATAAGAAGTCATTTCCATTTTCGCCGCGTAAAATATCGTTGCCCGCACCGCCAAAAAGAATGTCATCATCATCCCCGCCAAGGAGCGTGTCATTGCCCAGACCACCACTTAAAACGTCATTCCCTGCATCACCCTGTAAGTTATCAAGACCAGCGCCGCCGACAAGATAATCGTTACCCGCTTCACCCTTAATAAGGTCGTTACCATCTTCGCCAATAATAACGTCGTTACCATTACCGCCGCGTAAAATATCATTTCCTGCCCCGCCAGCGATCTGGTCATCACCATCGCCGCCTTTGGCAATATCATCTTCTGCACCTGCATCAATCACATCATTATTGGCTGTGCCCTTCACAACTTCTGAAGCGCTTGTGCCTTGAACGGTCACCGCATCAAAATCACTTAATGTAGGGTCGATAATTCCAAAAAGATGTGACGTTGCAGAGGTGTCCAAGTTAGATGTGTCGCCGTTGTTTAATGTAAGGGAACTCAGATGGACGCCATCAACATTTCTTCCGTTAATTGAAACTGAATTAATTGTGACTGATCTACCTGCTTCAGAGGAGGCATCTTGAAAACGCAAAGACAATGATGAGGGAAAATCACCTTCAAAATCAAAACGCAGTAAGGATGACACAAACCCCGAGTTTATTGTTAAAGATGAGACAACAACGCCTCCTAATAAAATCTCTAAAATAGGTGCATCGGCGCTGTAGACCGAAGATGCGTTAAAGTTAATAAAAAAACTGCCCATAAATCCTTCTCAAGTATTGGTTTTCCTAACCTGCATACTATTGTAACGATAAATGATAAGATAATTCTTAAATTTATATAAAATTTGAACTAAATTTTAAGCTATTGAAAATAAATAATATTTTCGTATTAACTTGCTAAGGCATAAATGAAATCAAATGCTGTTTCATTAATTGCCATAAGGCAAACCATGAGAAAAACAGCAAGCTCCCAGGGCAGTTTTAAGGTGTGTTTTAAAACAAAAGTGGAATAAGCATAACTGTAAATCCCAAGCAATATAATTGCTGGATAGAGGTCCTCATATGATTTTATACCAAAATGTAATAAAATAATAATAGGCGTGAAGATGACAATACCAATAAGTGCCGACCAATTTGCGACGGTGATGTAGTAAACAAAATTGTCTTTACGCCTCGTCAGATGACAAAAATAGTAAATAAGAACAAGTCCAACAATCATGACAACAATCACCTTGATAAGGAAAAGTAAGGTGATTAGGGATAATGTTGATGTTTGAAGGTTTTCTTTTGCAGCATAGACATAAGGCATGCTGATTAATAAAAGCGGTATATTCAGCGCGGCTATAAGAAAAGATCGCCACATTGCTTTTTTGCCCTCAAAAAAACGCTGAGGCCCTTCACGCATAAAAGTAGCAATCTCAAAACATCCCAATAATGGGTTTTTGTTTATTTTTTGATCATTCATGGTTTATACCTCTTGTTAAGATTAGCATCTTAAAGTGTATGGGAGCAAAAGAGCCTATGATCAAACCAATTGCAATTACAATGGGTGAGCCAGCCGGTATTACCGGGGAACTGACCGTTCAGGCGTGGCAAAAGCGCAAAGAAAGACATTTTGATCCCTTCTTTGCTATTGATTGCCCCGCAAGGTTAAAGGTGGTTGCTCCCGACATCGCTCTGATTGAGATTTCTAGCCCAGAAGAAGCAGCCGCTGTTTTTGATAGGGCGCTTCCTGTTTTAAAGCTGGAACTGGCTGAAAAACCGCAGGTTGGCGTTTTAAATCCCAAAAATGCGGCCAGTGTTATTCAAAGTATAGAGCGTGCTGTGCATTTTTGTTTAGAAGGGCGCGTGGGCGCTGTTGTAACAAATCCCATTCATAAAGCGGCGCTCTATGATGCGGGTTTTAAGCATCCGGGCCATACTGAATTTATAGGTAAGATTTGCTCAGATTATACGGGTGAGGATGTGACGCCTGTGATGATGCTTGTGGCAAAGGGGCTTCGCGTCGTGCCGTTGACTGTTCATATTCCGCTTAGGGACGTGCCAGAAGCCATTTCGGGCGAACTCCTTGAAAATAAATGTAAAATTATAGTGCAGGCGCTGATAGACGACTTTAAAATCGCTTCGCCGCGTATCGCTGTGGCAGGGCTTAACCCGCATGCGGGTGAGGACGGGACAATAGGCCATGAGGATCAAGAGATTATAAGCCCCTCAATTGCGCGTTTGAAAGACAGAGGTTATCATATCTCTGGACCGTATCCCGCCGATACATTGTTTCATGAGGAGGCAAGGGCCCAATATGATATTGCAATTGGCATGTATCACGATCAGGCTTTGATACCGCTCAAAACGCTTGATTTCCATGGGGGTGTCAATGTGACGCTTGGTTTGCCTATTATTCGAACCTCGCCTGACCACGGCACAGCATTAAATATTGCCGGCAAGGGGATTGCGCGCGCCGATAGCTTTATGAATGCCCTCACTATGGCGCAAGAAATGGCAAAAAATAGAGGCGTTTAAAATTTTTATTATTTTGCTAGTCAGGCCTGTATTTTTCTACTATAAAGCAGTTATTCCCCTCTATTTCTAAGGTTAAAAAGCCAAACGGCTCTACGAACCTTTGGCTAAAACGGTGGAAACAAAGCAATTTATTAGGAAATGTTATGCCCAAAAGCAATCCAGTAGAGTTCACAAAAGAAGTAAAGAGTGAGCTAAAAAAAGTCACTTGGCCGTCTAAAAAAGAAATGATCGCAAGCACGATTGCTGTGTTTATCATGGTTATCATTGCGTCGCTGTTTCTGTATTTGGCAGATCAGATTATTGCGTTTTTAGTTTCATTTATTTTGGATTTTGGGTCTTAAGGTTTAAATTATAGAAAAAGGTTAAAGATTATGGCGATGCGCTGGTATGTTCTTCATGTTTACTCAGGTTTTGAGAATAAAGTCTCAGAAGCTATTCACGAAAAAGCTATTAAGTTAAAGCTTACTGAGCGTGTTGGTGAAATTATGGTGCCGACTGAAGAAATAGTAGAAGTAAAGCGTGGGCAACGTGTTCAGGCGGAGCGAAAGTTCTTCCCGGGTTATGTCCTCGCTAAGCTGGATATGAGCGATGAAGTATGGCACATGATCAAAGACACGCCAAAGGTCACAGGATTTTTAGGAGCCAATAATAAGCCGTCTCCGATTACTCAAAAAGAGGCAGATGCCCTTATTAAGCAAATCCAAGAGGGTATAGATAGCCCGCGGCTTTCAGTCCAATTTGATATTGGTGAAGATGTTAAAGTAGTTGATGGGCCATTTGCATCATTTAACGGTGTTGTTGAAGAAATTGACGAAGATAAAGCCAAACTTAAAGTATCTGTGTCTATCTTTGGTCGTGCGACGCCCGTTGAGCTTGATTACAGCCAAGTCGAAAAAGCCTAGTTTTTTTAAATATAAAAAACACGAGAGCGCCTTTTAAGGCGCTTTTTTGTTGCATTATTAAATAAAAGTCCTATAACACCCCTTAATCGCTGTGGGAGATTGTTTCCCCTTGTTCTATTACAGAGCATAAGACCATTGGAAAGTCTGACCACGGCACTCTTTAAAAACTTTTGTTATATGGAGAAAAACAATGGCAAAAAAAATAACAGGTTATATTAACCTGATCATCCCCGCAGGGATGGCAACCCCTGCGCCGCCTATTGGTCCTGCTTTGGGTCAACATGGCGTAAACATTAAAGCTTTCACTGATGAATTCAATGCGAAAACAAGCCACCATGAAAAAGGCATGCCAATTCCTGTTGTGATTTCTGTTTTTGAAGATCGTTCATTCGACTTCATTATGAAACAACCACCAAACAGCTACTTCATCAAAAAAGCAGCGAAAATCAAAGCAGGTGCGAATAACCCAGGAACAGAAATTGTTGCAACAATTCGTTCTTCTCAGGTTAGAGCAATTGCAGAAGCAAAAATGCCAGACCTTAATGCCGTTAATATCGACGGTGCTATGCGTATCATCGAAGGGTCAGCACGCTCAATGGGCGTAGAAGTCGTGGAGGGTTAAGAACATGGCTAAATTTACAAAAAAAATGAAAGCAGCAAACGAAAAAGTAAACCGCGATAGCCTTTACTCAATAGCTGATGCTGTAAAAACTTTAAAAGAGTGTGCCGCGCAGCGTAAGTTTGATGAAACAATCGAAATTGCTATGAACTTGAATGTGGACACAAAGCACGCAGATCAACAGGTCCGCGGCATGGTTACATTGCCCCATGGTACGGGTGCAACTGTTCGCGTTGCGGTTTTCGCTAAAGATGCAAAAGCAGAAGAAGCGAAAAAAGCGGGAGCGGATATCGTGGGATCTGATGATCTTGCTGATATGATCAGAGCAGGTAATATTGACTTTGATCGCTGTATTGCAACACCGGATATGATGCCGCTTGTGGGTCAGCTTGGTAAGGTTTTGGGTCCAAAAGGCCTTATGCCTAACCCTAAATTGGGCACAGTGACACCAGATGTTGCAGCCGCAGTTGAGGCGGCCAAGGGCGGAGCGATTGAGTTTCGCGCTGAAAAAGCAGGGATCGTCCATGCTGGCGTTGGTAAAGCAAGTTTTGATGATAAAAAGCTCATTGAAAACATTCATGCTTTTATTGATGCAATTCGTAAAGCACGCCCAACGGGTGCAAAAGGCCAATTTATTGGTCGTATCTCAGTGAGTTCAACAATGGGCCCAGGCATCAAAATTGACCATACTGGCGGCGAACAAGCAAAAGCTGCTTAATGTATCTAACTTATAATTGACAAAAGGCGCTCTCTTATTGCTAAGGAGCGCCTTTTTATAAAAAAAGGCCTTGACGCGCTATTTAAAATGACTATAACAGCGCCATACCTATCCAAGACCTTGGGTGCTTTTATAGTAAAAGCTTAAATTTCCTGAGATAGATTGGGTTTATAAAGAAGTGGTTTTTGAGACCATTGCCTTATTAACCTTGTTAATGTTTTGGATAGCGGCTTTTTAAGGCCGCTTTTTTATTGATAATTATTTTAAAGAGGATAATCCCATGGGAATGACCCGTACAAGAAAACAAGAAGAAATCGCGATTTTAAAAGAAACGCTTGAGAATTCTGAGATTGTTGTTTTGACGTATAACAAAGGTCTTAATGCAAAAAGCATTACGGACTTGCGTCTTAAAATGCGTGAAAACGATGTCACGTTTAAGATTGTGAAAAACACACTTGCGAAAATAGCGACAAAGGGCACACGATACGAACAGATCGCTGACATGTTTACAGGTCCTGTCGGTATGGCAACAGCAACAGACCCTGTGGCTGCGGCAAAAGTTGCTAATGAATTTGCCAAGAAAAACGATCGCCTTGTAATAATTGGTGGTGCTTATGGTGATATGATTTTGGATGAAGCTGCTGTGAAACAGCTTGCTAGTCTTCCGTCACTTGATGAGCTTCGTTCGAAGATTATTGGTCTTGTTCAAGCGCCAGCGCAGAAAATTGCACAAATTACGCAAATTCCTGCACAGCAATTGGTTGGCGTTACAAAGGCTTACAGCGAAAAAGCGTAAGTTTAAGGGTTTATAGAATTTAATTAAGTTATTTTAATAAGGAGAAAAGAAAATGGCTGCAAATATTGAAAAAATCGTTGATGAGTTATCAGCTCTAACAGTTATGGAAGCTGCTGAGCTTTCAAAAGCACTTGAAGAAAAATGGGGCGTAACTGCCGCGGCTGCTGCAGCTCCTGTTGCTGCTGTTGTTGCTGAAGCTGCTGGCGAAGAGAAAACAGACTTTACTGTTGTTCTTGCTGCTGCTGGTGGTAACAAAATCGCAGTGATTAAAGAAGTTCGCGCAATCACAGGTCTTGGTTTGAAAGAAGCCAAAGACATGGTAGATGGCGCACCTAAAGATGTTAAAGAAAACGTCAAGAAAGACGAAGCTGAAGAGATCAAAAAGAAACTCGAAGCTGCGGGCGCGACAGTCGAACTCAAATAGTTCTTTTTTCGATAATTCAAAAGGTGGGGCGATGGTCGTCCCACCCTTTATCTTTTTGAAAAAGAAATACTATTTGGGAGTAGACATTGGATTTTATTTCGGCTAATTACTGATCACGTTTATGGCGGTAGCCCTCGGGGCTTATCGCCGTTTCGTGCGTTTAGATTTAAAAGCTTTAATAAAACAAGCGTTTAGACTCTCTAAAGACGGCTTTTGACCTTCCGCATAACAATATTATGTTTGGAAAGGCGTCTTAAAATAATACAAAAGACCTGCACGCAGGACATAATCGGCTTTATGGATAAAGCCCTATAAATTGACGACTTTTAGATTAAGGAAATCAGGCATGGCATCGACAGCTAAAAAATCAACATCAGACTATCAGGCAAGTTACACAGATTACAAACGTGTGCGTCGCTCTTTCGGCAAAATCCGCGAAGTTGCGCAAATGCCAAACCTTATTGAGGTTCAGCGTGATTCTTATGAGCAGTTTTTGCAGGCAAATATTCCTGCTTCAGAGCGTGCGATCCAGGGGCTTCACAAGGTTCTTACCGAGGTTTTCCCAATTAAGGATTTCTCTGATAAAGCTGAGATTGATTATGTTTCTTACGAGTTAGAACAGCCTAAATATGACGTTGAAGAATGCCAACAGCGCGGGATGACCTTCTCTGCGCCGCTTCGTGTTACATTGCGTCTATCTGTCTTTGATGTCGACGAAGACACTGGATTGCGCTCTATCCGAGATATCAAAGAGCAAGATGTTTATATGGTGGATATGCCGTTGATGACATCTAATGGAACATTCGTTGTAAATGGTACTGAGCGTGTTATCGTATCACAAATGCACAGATCGCCTGGCGTTTTCTTTGATCATGATGGGGGAAAGACCCACGTTTCTGGTAAATATCTCTTCTCTGCGCGCGTGATCCCTTACCGTGGTTCATGGCTTGATTTTGAGTTTGATGCTAAAGACATGATGTATGTTCGTATTGACCGCCGCCGTAAATTGCCAGTTACAACATTTATGCGCGCCCTCGATTCTGAAGCGACTGAAAAATATAAAGCAGAATGTGAAGCAAACGATAAGCCTCTTGATGATCTTATGGTTCAGGGCATGTCTAATGAAGAAATTCTCTCTACTTTTTATGAAACAATCGTTTATCAAAAAGAAAAAGATGGCTGGAAGATGCCATTTATTGCTGAATCTTACCGCGGTATTAAATTAACATACGACCTTATTGATGCGAAAACAGGTAAGAAACTCGTTGATGCCGGCGAAAAAATTACACCGCGTAAAGCAAAAGGATTTGCTGAAGAGGGGCTGAAGGACATATTGGTATCAGATGAGCAGTTAATTGGCTCTTATCTGGCCGAAGATATCTTTGATGCAGAAACAGGTCAGGTTTATTTTGAAGCAGGTCATGAGATTACTGCTGAAGATATTAAAGGTCTTGATGAGTTTTCAATTAAAGCACTCCCAATCCTTGCGATTGATCATGTTAATGTTGGCCCCTATATCCGTAACACGATGATGGTTGATAAATGTGATACGCGCGAAGAAGCGCTTATCGATATGTACCGCGTAATGCGCCCAGGTGAGCCGCCAACAGTTGATTCTGCCTCTGCCCTATTTAACTCACTTTTCTTTGATCCGGAGCGTTATGATCTTTCTGCTGTTGGTCGTGTGAAAATGAATGCGCGTCTTGATTTAAACGCGCCAGATGATTTCAGGATTTTGAGCAAAACCGATCTTCTTGCCATTTTGCGTTATGTGCATGGTCTTAAAGACGGTAATGGAGAGGTTGACGATATTGACAACCTTGGTAACCGACGCGTTCGTTCAGTGGGCGAGCTCATGGAAAACCAATTCCGTGTGGGTCTTCTTCGTATGGAACGCGCCATTCGGGAGCGTATGTCATCTGTTGAGATTGATACTTACATGCCGCATGATTTGATTAACTCTAAGCCTGCTCAAGCGGCTGTTCGTGAGTTTTTTGGATCATCTCAGCTTTCACAGTTTATGGACCAAACAAACCCATTGTCAGAAATCACGCACAAACGTCGTCTTTCTGCCCTAGGGCCAGGTGGTCTCACGCGTGAGCGCGCGGGATTTGAAGTCCGCGATGTTCACCCAACGCATTATGGTCGTATTTGTCCGATTGAAACGCCAGAGGGCCCAAACATCGGTTTGATTAACTCTCTCGCGACATTCGCGCGCGTTAATAAATATGGCTTTATCGAAGGGCCATATCGCCGCGTTGTTGATGGTAAAGTGACAGACGAAGTCGTTTACATGTCAGCTATGGAGGAAGCAAAATATACAATTGCTCAGGCCAATGCAAAATTGACAGATAAAGGCGGTTTTGAAAACGACCTCGTTTCTTGTCGTCATGCAGGGGACAACTTGATGTCACCAGCCGATCAAATTGATTTTATGGACGTCTCGCCAAAACAGATGGTTTCTGTTGCTGCAGCGCTTATCCCGTTCCTAGAAAACGATGATGCGAACCGTGCGCTTATGGGGTCAAACATGATGCGTCAGGCAGTGCCCCTTCTTAAATCGGATGCACCGCTTGTTGGTACAGGGATGGAAGCCATTGTTGCGCGTGATTCTGGCGCGGCTGTGACGGCGCGTCGTGGTGGTAATGTGGTGCAGGTTGATGCAACACGTATTGTTATCCGTGCGACTGAGAAACTGGATGCCTCTGAAGCTGTTGTAGATATTTACAACATGAAGAAATTCCAACGTTCAAATCAATCGACCTGTATCTTGCAAAAACCACTTGTTAAAGTTGGAGATGAGATTAAGGGCGGCGATATTATTGCTGATGGCCCATCAACTCAATTTGGTGAGCTTGCGCTTGGCCGTAACGTTTTGGTCGCGTTTATGCCATGGAATGGTTACAACTTTGAGGATTCGATTCTTCTATCTGAGCGCATCGTGCGTGATGATGTTTACACCTCTATTCATATTGAAGAATATGAAGTGATGGCTCGTGATACCAAGCTTGGTACAGAGGAAATAACACGCGATATTCCAAATGTTGGGGAAGAAGCGCTTAAGCATCTGGATGAGGCAGGTATTGTCCATATTGGCGCCGAAGTGGGGCCAGGGGATATTCTTGTAGGTAAAGTGACACCAAAAGGCGAAAGCCCGATGACACCAGAAGAAAAACTTCTTCGTGCTATTTTTGGTGAAAAAGCGGCTGATGTTAAAGATACATCGCTTCGTCTTCCATCAGGTGCTGTGGGTACTATTGTTGATGTTCGTGTGTTTAACCGCCGCGGCGTTGATAAAGATTCTCGTGCAATGGCGATTGAACAAGAAGAGATTGAAGCATTGGCAAAAGATCGTGACGCTGAGCGTAAGATCATTGAGCTTGGTTTCTATGGTCGTCTTGAAGAATTGCTTGTTGGCCAAACTGTTGCCAAAGCGTTCAAAGATGGGGGTCTTAAAAAAGGTGATAGTATTACTCAAACTCACCTTAAAGAGATCAAACATGGTCTATGGCGTGAAATTGCCATTGAAGATGATAAGATTATGGAAGAAATTGAAGCCATGTCTAAAACTTTCGATGATGCCATTGATGACATTAAAGAACGTTTTGAAAATAAGGTTGAAAAACTTCAGCGTGGTGATGAACTTATGCCAGGCGTGATGAAGATGGTTAAAGTCTTCGTAGCGATTAAGCGTAAGATGCAGCCTGGTGATAAAATGGCGGGTCGTCACGGTAACAAAGGGGTTGTTTCTCGCATTATGCCTGAAGAAGACATGCCTTATACCGAAGATGGTACGCCTGTTGACATCGTGCTAAACCCTCTTGGGGTTCCATCCCGTATGAACGTGGGTCAGATTTTGGAAACACATTTGGGCTGGGCTTCTGCTGGTTTGGGTAAACAAATTGGTGCGATTATTGACAGTTTTAATGATCAGAAAAATCCTAGCAACGATGAGATAAAGACCCTTAAAATTAAACTTGAAGACGCCTATGGTGAATCAGAGTTTAAGAAAAAAGTTGATGGCATGGACAATAATCAAATTGTCGAAATGGCGCAAAATCTTCGCGGCGGGGTCCCTATGGCGACGCCTGTCTTTGATGGCGCAGTTGAGGCAGATATTGATGCTCTTCTTGAAAAAGCAGGGCTTCCAGTATCGGGTCAGGTGACATTGATTGATGGTCGTACTGGGGAGAAATTCCACCGTCCTGTAACTGTCGGCATGATTTATATGTTGAAACTCCATCACTTGGTTGATGACAAGATACATGCCCGTTCTATCGGACCATACTCACTGGTTACGCAACAACCACTTGGCGGTAAAGCCCAATTTGGTGGTCAGCGCTTTGGCGAGATGGAATGTTGGGCGCTTCAGGCTTATGGCGCGGCATATACCTTGCAGGAAATGCTCACCATTAAATCTGATGACGTTGCTGGTCGTTCAAAAGTATATGAAAGCATCGTTCGCGGTGAAGATAACTTTGAGATCGGCGTGCCAGAATCCTTCAACGTTCTCGTAAAAGAATTGAAGGCCCTTGGTTTGAACGTCGATATGAAGCAAACAGGTAAATAATCACGTCTATAAAATTAAGACACTAATAGAACTAAGATATTAAGCGCAGCTTATTAGGAGCAAAAAATGAACGAACTCATGAACCTCTTTGGTCAACCACAAGGACCGCAAAGCTTTGACAGCATTCGCATTGCGATCGCCTCACCTGAGCAAATGCTTAGCTGGTCTTTTGGCGAAGTGAAAAAGCCAGAAACGATTAACTATCGTACATTTAAGCCAGAGCGTGATGGTTTGTTCTGCGCGCGTATCTTTGGACCTGTAAAAGATTACGAATGTCTCTGCGGTAAATATAAGCGCATGAAATACAAAGGGATTATTTGCGAAAAATGCGGCGTAGAAGTGACATTAACAAAAGTACGTCGTGAACGCATGGGTCATATTGAACTTGCTTCTCCTGTTGCGCATATATGGTTCTTGAAATCATTACCCTCACGTATGGGTTTGATGACAGATATGACGCTTAAGTCGCTCGAAAAAGTTTTATACTTTGAAGCCTATATTGTTATAGAGCCAGGCATGACTCCGCTTAAGCCTATGCAGCTTATGAGTGAAGAAGAGTTCATGGACGCTCAAGATCAATACGGTGAAGAAAACTTCCGTGCCGGCATTGGTGCAGAAGCGATTAAAGAAATTCTTATGAACCTTAATCTTGAAGAAGAATTGGTTCAAGTTGAAGAAGATTTGCGCGAAACAGGATCAGAGGCCAAGCGTAAGAAACTTGTAAAGCGTATGAAGCTTCTTGAGGCGTTCATCGCTTCGGGTGCGCGTCCTGAATGGATGATTTTAGATGTCGTGCCTGTGCTTCCGCCAGAACTTCGCCCATTAGTACCGCTTGATGGTGGTCGTTTTGCGACATCTGATCTAAACGATCTTTATCGCCGCGTTATAAACCGTAATAATCGTTTAAAGCGCCTAATGGAGCTTCGTGCGCCTGATATTATTGTGCGTAACGAAAAACGTATGCTTCAAGAATCTGTTGATGCTCTCTTTGATAATGGTCGTCGTGGCCGCGTGATTACAGGTGCGAATAAGCGTCCTTTGAAATCACTTTCAGATATGCTTAAAGGGAAACAAGGTCGTTTCCGTCAAAACCTTCTTGGGAAGCGTGTTGATTATTCTGGTCGTTCGGTCATCGTTGTCGGTCCTGAATTGAAACTGCACCAATGTGGTATCCCAAAGAAGATGGCGCTTGAGCTTTTTAAACCATTTATTTATCACAAACTTGAAATCTATGGCATGGCGACAACTGTTAAAGCCGCCAAGAAAATGGTTGAAAAAGAACGTCCAGAAGTATGGGACATCCTCGAAGAAGTTATCCGTGAACATCCTGTTATGCTAAACCGTGCACCAACATTGCACAGACTGGGTATTCAGGCGTTTGAACCAACATTGATTGAAGGAAAAGCGATCCAGCTTCACCCATTAGTTTGTACAGCGTTTAACGCTGACTTTGATGGTGACCAAATGGCTGTTCACGTGCCATTGTCAATCGAGGCGCAACTTGAAGCGCGTTGCCTGATGATGTCTACAAATAACATTCTTTCCCCTGCCAATGGTAAGCCTATTATTGTCCCATCACAGGATATTGTCTTGGGTCTTTACTATATGACGATTGCCCTTGATGGCATGAAGGGAGAAGGCATGATCTTCCGCGGTCCTGGAGAAATCCAGCACGCCTTAACTGAAGGTCATTTGCACATACACGCAAAGATCAAATGTCGTTATCATACTGTTGATGAAAATGGCGATAAAGTGACGATGCTTGTTGATTCTACAGCAGGTCGTATGTTGTTCTCTGAATTATTGCCGCGTCATCCACAGATTCCATTTGATGAAATCAATAAAGTAATGACGAAAAAAGAGCTCACAAACCTCATTGATGTTGTTTATCGTCACTGTGGCCAAAAAGAGACTGTTATTTTCTGTGACCGTATGATGAAACTTGGTTTCAAAAATGCGTGTATCTCAGGAATTTCTTTCGGCAAATCTGACCTTATTGTTCCTGCGAAGAAGCAAGAGCTTATTGATGATGCAAAAGCAAAATCAACAGAATATGAGCAGCAATATCTTGATGGTTTGATCACAAAAGGTGAAAAATATAACAAGGTTATTGATATTTGGTCAAAATGCACGGATGACGTTGCCGATGCGATGATGAACCACATTTCTGACTATAACAAAGTGGGTCTGAACTCTGTTTACATGATGGCCCATTCTGGTGCGCGTGGATCTGCGGCGCAGATCCGTCAGCTCGCAGGGATGCGTGGACTAATGGCGAAGCCATCTGGTGAGATCATTGAAACGCCTATTATCTCAAACTTTAAAGAAGGTTTGACAGTGCTTGAGTACTTTAACTCGACGCACGGTGCGCGTAAGGGTCTGGCGGATACAGCGCTTAAAACAGCAAACTCTGGTTATCTGACACGCCGTCTTGTTGATGTCGCGCAAGATGCGGTTATCATTGAAAAAGATTGTGGTACTGAAAACGGTATTACACTTGGCGCAGTGATGAATGGGGCAGATGTTGTTGTTGGCTTGGGCGAGCGTATTCTTGGACGCACGGCGCAAGGGGATATTATCCACCCATTAACGGGCGAAGTTATTGTCAAAAATGGTGAAATCGCTGATGAAGTGACCTCTGAGCTAGTTGAAACAGCCGGCATTGACACAGTCAAAGTGCGTTCAGCCCTTACTTGCGAAACACGCAATGGTGTTTGTGCAAGCTGTTATGGACGTGACCTTGCACGCGGAACACCTGTGAATATGGGCGAAGCAGTTGGTGTTATGGCTGCTCAATCTATCGGTGAGCCAGGAACTCAGCTGACAATGCGTACATTCCACATTGGTGGTGCGGCGCAGCGCGGCGTGGAAAAATCATCATACGAAGCGGCTATGGACGGTAAAGTTGAAGTGCGTAACCGTAACGTTGTTCAAAACTCTGAAGGTGTTGCGATTGTTATGGGTCGTAATACTGAGATCGTGCTTATTGACGGATCCGGTAAAGAGCGTGCAACGCACCGTGTTCCTTATGGGGCGCGTCTTCTTGTTGATGACGGCGCCAAGGTTAAATCTGGCGATAAAATGGCTGTTTGGGACCCATTCACCATGCCGATCATCACTGAAAAAGATGGTGTTGCTCAGTTTAACGATCTTATTGATGGCCTTTCTGTATCTGATCAAGTTGATGAAGCAACAGGTATTTCTGCTAAGGTTGTTATTGACTGGCGTTCACAGCCAAAAGGTAGTGATCTGAAGCCACGTATTTCATTGATTGATGATAAAGGTAAGGTGCAGAAGCTTCCAAATGGTCTTGAGGCAAACTACTTCATGTCTACAGATGCGATTATCTCTATTGAGAACGGCGCAGAAGTGAAGGCAGGGGATATTTTGGCTCGTATTCCGCGCGAGACATCCAAAACGCGTGATATTACTGGGGGTCTTCCACGTGTGGCTGAACTCTTTGAAGCACGCCGTCCTAAAGACTTTGCGATTATCTCTGATATTGAGGGAACAATTGAATATGGTAAGGATTATAAAGCCAAACGCCGTATTATTGTAAACCCAACGGATAAAACAGCAGAACCTATGGAATATCTTGTACCCAAAGGCCGTCATATGGCGGTTCAAGAAGGTGACTTTGTCCGTGTTGGTGACCCAATTCTTGATGGAGCCATGGTACCGCATGATATCTTGGATGTTCTGGGGGTTGAGGCGCTTAGTGATTATCTCGTGAATGAAATTCAAGATGTTTACCGTTTGCAAGGCGTTAAAATCAACGATAAGCACATTGAGGTTATTGCCCGTCAGATGATGCAAAAAGTTGAAGTGCTTGAAGTGGGTGACACAACATATCTTGTTGGTGAAAATATTGACCGCGAAGAGTTTGAAGCCGCTAATCGTAAATATATTGCCAATGGCAAGCAGCCTGCAAAAGGCAAGCCTGTTCTTCAGGGTATTACAAAAGCATCACTCCAAACCCGTTCATTCATTTCTGCGGCCTCATTCCAAGAAACTACGCGTGTTCTTACAGACGCGGCTGTAAATGGAAAGATGGATCATTTGCATGGCTTGAAAGAAAACGTGATTGTTGGACGTCTTATCCCTGCAGGAACGGGGTCATACGTGAACAAGGTGCGTAAGGTGGCCGCTGATCGTGATGCGATCACATTGGCTGCCCAGCAGCAAGCAGAGGCGATACATGCTGCAAACTTGGAAACGCCAGAGCTTATTGAAGGCGCTGTTGAAAGCCATGATAGCGGCGAAAATACTAAAGAAGCAGCAAACGGCTAAGTCTTTGTTATTTTTGAATAATTTATTAATTAAAGCGGCATGATAGTCGCTTTTTTTATTTTTCTAAAGAATCTTTACTTTTTATTAAACAAGGCCTTGACTTGCCGCGCTCTTTCGACTTATAGTCCGCTCGAAATTAGGAATCGGATGGATTGGCTGTAGCGCTGAAAAGCACTGAAATGCTTGAAGATTTAAGAGCTAGACGCAGTTCAATATTCCTTGTTTTTAAAAGGTTAAGTTCGCTTAAAACTTTGCGATTATTATGCAAGCGCCAGCGAAAAAAGCGCAGATTAGATATCTTTAAGCCTCATGGGCATATATAAGATATTGCCTTCTCTGCTTTCATTATCCTTTAGATAAGACCATCCGACACAAATAGATTGAAAGTTAAAGGAGAAGGCATCCTATGCCAACGATACAACAACTTATTCGCAAGCCTCGCGCCATTGGTGGTAAAAAGGCAATGAAATCGAAGAAAAACCGTGCGTTGAAACACAACCCACAGGTTCGCGGCGTTTGCACACGTGTTTACACAACAACGCCTAAGAAACCAAACTCTGCGCTCCGTAAGGTTGCGAAGGTCCGTTTGACAACAGGTTTTGAAGTTATTTGTTATATCCCTGGTGAGGGCCATAACCTGCAAGAGCATTCTGTTGTTCTTGTTCGCGGCGGTCGTGTTAAGGACTTACCTGGTGTTCGTTACACCGTTATTCGCGGAACGCTCGATACACAGGGTGTTAAAGATCGTAAACAGTCACGTTCACGCTACGGCGCGAAACGTCCTAAGTAATAAGGTTGAAGGAATAGTAAATGTCACGTCGTCACGCAGCAGAAAAAAGAAAAATTTTACCAGATCCTAAATTTGGTGATTTGGTGCTTTCTAAGTTCATGAATAACATCATGCTCGATGGTAAAAAATCGACAGCAGAAAAAATTGTTTATGGCGCTTTAGAGATCATGGATGATAAAGGATCTGCTATTGCAACTGATGATGAGGATCAAGGCGACACAGGCGCTGGTAGCCATATTTCAGGTGCTAAGGGTCTTCGCATTTTTCACAAAGCGCTTAAAAAAGTGCGTCCGCAGGTTGAGGTTCGTTCGCGCCGTGTAGGGGGTGCAACTTATCAGGTTCCTGTTGAAGTGAATATGGGCCGCGGTACGGCGCTTGCGATGCGTTGGTTGATTGGTGCAGCGCGCAAACGCTCAGAAAATACAATGATCGAGCGCTTGGCTGGTGAGTTATTGGATGCGGCGAATGATCGCGGCTCAGCTGTTAAAAAGCGTGATGATACTCACAAAATGGCGGATGCAAACAAAGCGTTTGCACATTATCGCTGGTAGAAAAAATTTAGAATAAGAGAAAAACAAAATGGCACGCGAACACAAAATTGAGAATTATCGTAACTTTGGTATTATGGCGCATATTGATGCGGGCAAAACCACTGCAACCGAACGTATTCTTTTTTACTCTGGTAAATCACATAAAATTGGTGAAGTGCACGATGGTGCAGCAACAATGGATTGGATGGAGCAAGAGCAAGAGCGTGGTATTACAATTACCTCTGCAGCAACGACGACTTTCTGGGACGCTGGTAAGGGTGGTAACTTTGACGGTCAGCGTTTCCGTTTAAACATCATTGACACGCCAGGTCACGTTGACTTTACAATCGAGGTAGAGCGCTCTTTACGTGTTCTTGATGGTGCGATTGCTGTTTTTGACGCAAACGCAGGCGTAGAGCCACAAACTGAAACAGTTTGGCGTCAAGGTGATAAATATCGTGTGCCACGTATGTGCTTTGTCAATAAAATGGATAAAATTGGCGCTGATTACTTCAACACGATTGCAATGATCAAGAGCCGTCTAGGCGCTGTTCCCTGTGTTATTCAGCTCCCAATTGGTTCTGAAAATGAATTTGCTGGTAATATTGACCTGATTAAAATGAAGGCGATTGTTTGGGATGGGGAGCAACTTGGCGCCTCTTACTCAGCACAAGATATCCCTGCTGATATGCTTGATAAAGCTAAAGAATATCGCGAGGCTCTTATTGAGCTTGCTGTTGAGATGGATGATGCAGCAATGGAAGCCTATCTTGAAGGTAAAGAGCCAGATGAGAAAACATTAAAAGCGTGTATTCGTAAGGGTACAATTGCAAATAAATTTGTTCCTGTCCTTTGTGGTTCAGCTTTCAAAAATAAAGGCGTTCAGCCCTTGCTTGATGCCGTTGTTGATTACTTACCTTCTCCAATAGATATTGGTGAGACAAAAGGTCTTAAGGTTGACTCTGATGAGCCTGAAAATCGTAAACCTTCAGATGATGAGCCATTCTCTGCTCTTGCGTTTAAAATCATGAACGACCCATTTGTAGGGACACTGACTTTCTCACGTATTTACTCAGGTAAAATTGAGTCTGGTTCATATGTTCAAAACTCAGTAAAAAATAAACGTGAGCGTGTAGGTCGTATGTTGCTTATGCATTCAAACAATCGCGAAGAGATTTCTGAGGCTTTTGCCGGTGATATCGTTGCTTTTGTTGGTATGAAAGATACAACAACTGGTGACACTCTTTGTGATGCCCAAAAACCTGTTGTTCTTGAGCGTATGGAATTTCCAGAGCCTGTTATCGAGATTGCGGTTGAGCCGAAATCAAAAGCGGACCAAGAAAAAATGTCTACAGCGCTTCAGCGTTTGGCAGCCGAAGATCCATCCTTCCGCGTTAAGGTGGATCATGAATCAGGCCAAACTATCATTGCGGGTATGGGCGAGCTTCACTTGGATATTCTGGTTGACCGCATGAAGCGTGAATTTAAGGTTGAGGCCAATATTGGGGCGCCGCAGGTTGCTTACCGTGAAACAATATCCAAAGAAGCGGAAGTTGACTATACACACAAGAAACAAACCGGTGGATCTGGTCAATTTGCTAAGATGACATTCAAAATTAGACCGGGCGAGCCTGGTTCTGGTTTCACGTTTATCAATAATATTGTTGGGGGATCCATTCCACGCGAATACATTCCTGGTGTTCAAAAAGGTATTGAGCAGGCCAAAGAGAGCGGAATTATCGCAGGATTTCCTGTAATTGATTTTGAAATTGATCTTTTTGATGGATCTTACCACGATGTTGACTCGAGTGTTATGGCTTTTGAGATCGCTGCGCGCTCTGCCTTTAAGGAAGGGATGCAAAAAGCGGGTCCACAACTTTTAGAGCCAATGATGACTGTTGAGGTTGTAACCCCTGAAGATTATATGGGTGATATTATTGGTGATTTGAACTCACGTCGTGGTCAGGTTAACTCAATGGAAGATCGTGGTAATGCAAAAGTTATTACGGCACTTGTACCATTGGCGAACATGTTTGGTTACATCAATACCTTGCGCTCTATGTCACAAGGTCGTGCCCAGTACACCATGCAGTTCGGACATTATGAGCCAGTGCCAAATGCTATTGCTGAAGAAGTTAAAGCAAAGTTGGCTGGTTAATCCATTATAGATAAAAAGTTAGAAGAATTTTAAAAGAGAGGGACTAAACAGAATGTCTAAGGAAAAGTTTCAGAGAAATAAGCCGCATTGTAATATCGGCACAATTGGTCACGTTGACCATGGTAAAACAACGTTAACGGCTGCGATTGCCCAGTTGTATGGGAATGGCGAGTCAGTGGATAAAATTGACAAGGCGCCAGAAGAAAAAGCACGTGGTATCACGATTTCTACAGCGCATGTTGAGTATGAAACAGAAGCGCGCCACTATGCGCATGTTGACTGCCCAGGACACGCGGACTATGTGAAGAACATGATCACTGGCGCTGCACAAATGGATGGCGCGATTTTGGTTGTGAATGCGGCCGATGGTCCAATGCCACAAACACGTGAGCATATTTTGCTAGCGCGTCAGGTTGGCGTTCCGTCATTGGTTGTTTTCTTAAACAAAGTTGATCAGGTTGATGATCCAGAATTATTGGAATTGGTAGAGATGGAAGTACGTGAGCTACTATCATCATATGATTTCCCTGGCGATGATATTCCGATCATTAAAGGTTCTGCATTGGCAGCGGTAGAAAAGCGTGATGATGAAATTGGTAAGAACGCGATTGCCGAGCTATTGAAAGCGGTTGATGAGTATATTCCACAGCCTCACCGCCCGGTTGATCTTCCATTCTTGATGCCGATTGAAGATGTGTTCTCAATTTCTGGTCGTGGTACAGTATGTACAGGCCGTATTGAAACAGGGATTGTGAATGTTGGTGACGAGATTGAAATCGTGGGTATTCGCCCGACAACCAAGACAACAATCACAGGTGTTGAGATGTTCCGTAAATTGCTTGATTCAGGTCAGGCAGGGGATAATGTTGGCGCGCTACTTCGTGGTACGAAGCGTGAAGATGTTGAGCGTGGTCAGGTTTTATGTAAGCCTGGTTCAATCACACCGCACACAGAGTTCACAGCAGAAGCCTACATCTTGTCAAAAGATGAGGGTGGTCGTCACACGCCATTTTTTGCGAATTACCGTCCACAGTTTTACTTCCGTACAACGGATGTAACGGGTGAGGTTATTCTTCCAGAAGGAACAGAGATGGTGATGCCTGGTGATAACTGTAACTTCAACGTGAAGTTGATTGCCCCGATTGCGATGAGTGAAGGCTTACGTTTTGCGATCCGCGAAGGCGGCCGTACAGTAGGCGCAGGCGTCGTTGGTAAAATTATCGCTTAGGGTTAATAATTTTCTGGCTGCGCCCACGCGGAGCCGGAATATATATAATGAAATTGAAATAAGGTAGTAAAAATGGACTCACAAACAATTAGAATTCGCTTACAAGCTTTTGATCATCGTATTTTAGATACATCAACAAGCGAAATTGTAAACACTGCAAAGCGTACAGGTGCTGGTGTTCGTGGGCCCGTTCCGTTGCCAACAAGAAAGTCACGTTATACGGTTTTACAATCGCCGCACGTGAACAAGAATTCAATGGAGCATTTTGAAATGAGAACGCATAAGCGTCTTATTGATATTGTTGACCCAACGCCACAAACAGTTGATGCGCTTATGAAGCTTGATCTGGCTGCCGGTGTTGATGTTGAAATTAAAATTGGCCAAACAGGCGCATAAATAAAGTTTAAATATATCTTACGCATGGGGCGTGAGAGCTACGGTGGCTAAATTGTTGGTTACCCTCTAGAAAGGAAAGAAAAATGAGAACTGGTGTAATTGCACGTAAAGAAGGGATGACACGTATCTTCACAGAAGATGGACGTCAGGTTCCTGTGACAGTGCTTAGGCTTGATAATTGTCAGGTTGTTGGTCATCGTACCATGGAGAAGAATGGATATACATCTGTTCAGATTGGTGCGGGTACAGCTAAGATTAACCGTACTTCTAAAGCGATGCGTGGTGTATATGCGCAGGCTAAAGTTGAGCCAAAGAAAAAGGTTGTTGAGTTTCGCGTAGATCCAGCAAATATGCCTGAAATAGGCGCTGTTTTATGTGCGAGTCACTTCCTTACAGGTCAAAAAGTCGATGTCTGTGCAACATCGAAGGGTAAAGGTTTCCAAGGCGGTATGAAACGTCACAATTTTGGCGGGATGCGTGCTTCACATGGTGTGTCTGTCTCCCACCGCGCGCTCGGTTCAACAGGTCAGTGTCAAGATCCAGGTAAAGTTTTTAAAGGCAAGAAAATGGCTGGTCAATTGGGTAATGTCCGTGTAACAACGCAAAGTCTTGAAATTACGGCTGTTGATTTGGAAGAAAACCTTATTTTAGTTAAGGGATCAGTTCCTGGGCCAAGATCAGGTTGGGTTATGATAACAGATGCAGAAAAGGTTGATATGCCAGAAGGTGTGCCGCTTCCTGCCGGTATTAAGCAGGCTGCAAATACGGATGCGCCTAAAGCACATGATAAACAAGATGAGCCAGTAGAAACTTCTGCTGAAACTCAAGAATAGAAAAGGCTATTGAAGGAATAAAACGATGAAAGTAGCTGTAAAAACAATTGAAAATAAAGATGCCGGAGAGATTACTCTCGACAAAGACATTTTTGGTGCCGATGTTCGTGAAGATATCATTCACTTGATGGTGACTTATCAACGTGACAAGCGCCAAACTGGTAATCACAAAGCCAAAGAGCGTTCAGAAGTATCTGGAACAGGTAAAAAGCCGTTCAAACAAAAAGGTACCGGTGGTGCGCGACGCGGTGACAATAAACGTAACATTGACCGTGGGGGCGGTGTTGTTCATGGGCCGCGTGTTCGATCACATGCAACTGATTTGCCAAAACAAGTGCGTAAAGCGGCTTTGATCTCAGCTCTTTCTGCGAAAGCAAAAGAAAAGAAATTAATTATCCTTGACGATGCTGTTGCAAAAGACCATAAGACTAAGCCGATGGCGGCAAATATAGCAAAATTTGCTATGCACTCTGCCCTTATTATTGGTGGTAAAGAAATTGATGCAAATTTTGCACGCGCAACATCAAACCTCCCTATGGTTGATGTCTTGCCGTCACAAGGCGCAAATGTATATGACATTATTCGTCGTGACACACTTGTTTTAACAAAACAAGCTGTGGCTGATCTGACGGAAAGATTGAAAGGTTAGAAAAATGGCTGTTGCAAAGAGAAAAGATAAATTAGAAGCCGCAGAATGGATGTATGAAATCATTCGCGAGCCTGTCGTGACAGAAAAATCAACAATGGGATCTGCCCATGGTCAGGTTACTTTTAAGGTGCCATTAACAGCAACGAAGCCGAAAATTAAAGCAGCTGTTGAAACACTTTTTAAAGTGAGTGTTACAAACGTGAATACGCTCATTCAAAAAGGAAAAACAAAACGCTTTCGTGCCTCTATGGGTAAACGCGTTGATGTTAAAAAAGCGATTGTTACATTGAAAGATGGCCAGACAATTGATGTTGGAACAGGTCTTTAGGATAAAAATTAAAGGCTCATATAGGAATTAACGCTTAGTTGGGATTAAGACAATGGCATTAAAAAAGTTTAAACCGAATTCTCCAGGGACACGTCAGCTTATTATCGTTGACCGAAGTGGCCTTCATAAAGGCGCGCCTGAAAAGACGCTTCTTGAAGGTAAGAAGAAAACAGGGGGCCGTAACAATACAGGTCGTATTACTTGTCGTCATATCGGCGGCGGTCACAAGCAAAAATATCGTGTTATCGACTGGAAACGCCGTAAATTTGACGTTGAAGCTACCGTATTGCGCTTGGAATATGATCCGAACCGTACAGCTTTTATCGCTTTGATTGAATATACTGATGGTGAAAAAGCCTACATTTTGGCTCCTCAACGTCTTCAGGCTGGCGATAAGGTTATTGCTTCTGCTAAGGCTGATATTAAGCCAGGTAATGCAATGCCGTTGCAAGGGATGCCCGTTGGGACAATTATTCATAACGTTGAGATGAAGCCTGGTAAGGGTGGTCAGCTTTGCCGCTCTGCAGGAACATACGCGCAACTTGTTGGCCGTGATCAGGGCTATGCTCAGATTAAACTTGCTTCTGGTGAGCTTCGTAAGGTTCGTCAAGAATGCATGGCTTCTATCGGCGCGGTTTCAAACCCTGACCATATGAACACAAATTTGGGTAAAGCTGGACGTAAGCGTTGGATGGGTGTTCGCCCAACTGTGCGCGGGGTCGTGATGAACCCTGTCGATCACCCACATGGTGGTGGTGAGGGTCGTACTTCTGGTGGCCGTCACCCAGTGTCATTCTCTGGCGTGCCAACGAAGGGGTATAAAACTCGTAGCAACAAAGCGACTGATAAATATATTGTTCGTCGCCGTAAGAAGAATAAATAAGTTTAGGAATAGGATAAAAATATGTCACGTAGTGTTTGGAAAGGCCCGTTTATCGATCGTCACCTTCTTAAGAAAGTTGAGAAGTTTCGTTCTGGTGAAATCAAGGGTGTTGTAAAAACTTGGTCACGACGTTCAACAATTCTACCACAGATGGTTGGTATTACGTTTGGCGTTCACAATGGCAACAAATTTATTCCTGTTCTTGTGACTGACAACATGATTGGGCATAAATTAGGTGAATTTTCACCAACGAGAACATATAACGGCCATGGCGCCGATAAAAAAGGTAAGAAGTAAGGTAATTTATTAGGTTTTATTATAAAGCTTAATATGAGTAGGAAAAGATTATGGGACAAAAATCAAACGAAAGACGGGTTGCTCCAAATGAAGCCATGGCAATGGTTAAGAATTTGAAGACATCTGCGCAAAAATTGAACTTGGTTGCACAAACAATTCGCGGTAAAGACGCTGGTGTTGCTCTTATTGATTTAGAGTTTAATCATCGCCGTGTATCACAAGACGTTCGCAAATGCCTACAGTCTGCGGTTGCTAATGCTGAAAATAACCACGGTTTGGATGTTGATAAGCTTTATGTTGCTGAGGCTTATGTTGGTAAGTCATTAACAATGAAGCGTTGGAGAGCCCGTGCCCGTGGCCGCGCGTCAAAGATTTTAAAACCATTTAGCCGTATCACAATTGTTGTACGTGAAAAGGATGCGGAAGGTAATAAAACCGTTTCTGCACCTAAACCAGCAGCTAAAAAAGTAGCTAAAAAAGTTGACGTGACAAAGTCTGCTCCTAAGCCTAAATCGGCAGAAAAAGCGCCAGTAAAAAAAGCGATAACTAAAGAAGCAACTGCTAAGAAGACGCCGGCAAAAAAAGCTGCAGCGAAAAAAACAACGGCTAAGAAAACGGCCACTAAGAAAGATACGAAGTAAGGAGTATTTGAAAGATGGGTCAGAAGGTTAATCCAATTGGTATACGCGTCGGCATCAACCGTACTTGGGATTCAAGATGGTTTGATGACAGCAACTATGCTGACAAGCTTGTTCAGGATCTTGAGCTTCGTAAATACGTGCACGATAAACTTAAAGCAGCAGGTATTAGCAAGGTTATTATTGAACGCGCCGCCAAAAATACACGCGTGACTGTCTATACAGCCCGCCCAGGTGTGATTATCGGTAAAAAAGGCGCAGATATTGAGAAATTACGCCGTGAATTATCAGCGCGCGCGGGTAGCGATGTTGCCTTAAATATTGTTGAAATTCGCAAGCCTGAGATGGATGCTCAACTTGTGGCTGAAGGTGTTTGCCAACAACTGGAGCGGCGTGTTTCTTTCCGCCGCGCTATGAAGCGCGCTGTACAAGGGACATTAAGAATGGGCGCCGGTGGAATTCGTATTAATGTATCTGGTCGTCTAGGTGGCGCAGATATTGCAAGAACAGAATGGTACCGTGAAGGTCGCGTTCCTTTACATACTCTTCGTGCGGACATGGATTACGGTTTTGCTGAAGCGTTAACAACATACGGTATTATTGGTGTTAAAGTATGGGTTTATAAAGGTGATGTTATGATTCAAGACCCAATGGCACGTGATAAGAAAATGCAAGAAACAGGCGGAGCGCCGCAACGCGCTTAAGTTTGAAATTAATTAACATAACACTGGAATTTTACAGATAAGTACGGTATAAGACGATGTTACAACCAAAGAAGACAAAATTTAGAAAAGCCCATAAAGGCCGCATTCATGGGAATGCAAAAGGCGGTACAACGCTTTGCTTTGGTGCGTATGGTTTGAAGGCAATGAGTCCAGACCGTATTACAGCGCGCCAAATCGAAGCGGCCCGCCGTGCGATTTCACGTCACTTAAGACGTCAAGGTAAAGTATTTATTCGTATTTTCCCTGACGTGCCAGTGTCGAAAAAGCCGCTTGAAGTGCGTCAAGGTAAAGGAAAAGGGTCTGTTGAATTTTGGGCAGCTCGCGTTAAGCCAGGGCGTATCATGTTTGAGCTTGATGGTGTAACCCGTGAAATGGCGCAAGAAGCGTTTGAATTGGCTGCAATGAAGCTTCCGATTAAAACAAAATTTGTAAGCCGTGTTGGTGAATAATTAAGGAATTTTGGAGAATTGCTATGAAAGCAGAAGAATTAAAAGGTAAAACATCTGACGAGCTGACAAAAATGCTTGTTGATATGCGTAAAGAGCAGTTCAACCTGCGTTTTCAAAAGTCAGGTGGCCAATTAGAGAACACTGCGCAAATGCGCAAGGTGCGTCGTGATATTGCACGCATTAAAACAATGTTAACTCAGCAGCAAGAAAAAGCTGCGTAAGTATAAGATTTAAGTAGGAGAATAAATATGCCACGCCGCGTCCTAGAAGGAACAGTCGTAAGTGATAAAATGGACAAGACTATTACAGTTCTTGTTGAGCGTCGCTTCATGCATCCAAAATATAAAAAGTATCTTAAACGCAGCACAAAATATGCAGCGCACGATGAGAATAATACATGTAAAGAAGGCGATGCTGTTCAAATTATCGAATGTGCGCCTATTTCTAAGCGTAAGTGCTGGACAGTTGTAACAGGTGATACTGTTCTTGATGCAGCGCCTAAAAAGGAGCCGAAAGCAACAGCGCCAAAAGCTGAATTAAATAAAGTAGAAGCTAAGACTGCAGAACCTAAAGCTACAGCGAAGAAAGCCCCAGCGAAAAAAGCTGCTGCAAAGAAGACAACAAAAAAAGATTAATTGGATAGAAAATAAGTAGGATAAAGCCATGATTCAAATGCAATCAAATATGGATGTTGCCGATAACTCAGGCGCTAGACGCGTGGAGTGTATCAAGGTGCTTGGTGGATCTCACCGCCGCACAGCAAATATCGGTGATGTCGTTGTTGTTTCAGTGAAAGAAGCAATTCCGCGCGGACGCGTAAAAAAAGGTGCAGTTCATAAAGCTGTTATCGTCCGTTCAAGACATGGCCTTAACCGCCAAAGCGGCGAAAAAATTCGTTTTGACACAAATGCTTGTGTTCTTATTAATGCTAATGGTGAGCCTGTGGGTACACGTATCTTTGGCCCAGTAACGCGTGAGTTACGCGGTAAGGGATACATGAAAATCATCTCACTTGCTGGAGAGGTTCTTTAAAATGACTGCGACTAAAATGAAAATTAAAAAAGGTGACTCTGTCATTGTTTTGACAGGTAAAGACAAAGGCAAAAAAGGAGAAGTCCTTAATGCGATGCCGGATAAATCACGCGTAATTGTTAAGGGCGTTAATGTTGTAAAAAAACATCAAAAGCCAACACAATTTGCTGCGGGCGGTATTGTTGAAAAAGAATTGTCAATTCACGTTTCTAATGTCGCTTTAGCTGATCCTAAAGAAGACAAGCCCACGCGTGTTGGATTTACTACATTAAAAAGTGGTAAAAAAGTGCGCGTTGCAAAACGTTCAGGCGAAACAATAGAATAAAGATTTTTAACCAGAGGGGCGATCTAGTATTAGATAGATAAGTCCCTCAAGAATGGAACCAAAGAAAATGAGCAATATAACAGCAGCAAAAAATCAGCCACGTTTCAAAAAACGTTATGAAGAGCAGATCAAGAAAAACCTTATTGAAAAATATGGTTTTAAAAACGAACTTGAAGTGCCTAAGCTTGATAAAATTGTGATCAGTATGAGCCCAGGGCGCGACGCGGTTGTGGATCGTAAGGCTATTGAGCAGACCGCAAATGATCTTGCCCTTATATCAGGTCAAAAGCCTGCCATTACAAAAGCGAAAAAATCTAACGCGTCGTTCAAGGTGCGTGAAGGCATGGACATGGGCTGCAAAGTGACATTGCGCGGTGAGCGTATGTATGAATTTTTGGACCGTCTAGTGACCGTTGCATTGCCGCGCGTTCGTGACTTTCGTGGTATTAATGGTAAAAGCTTTGATGGCCGTGGCAACTATGCAATGGGTCTTAAAGAGCAAATCGTTTTTGCTGAAATTCAGTATGACAAAGTCGATAAAATTCGCGGTATGGACATCATTATTTGTACAACAGCGGCTAACGATGAACAGGCAAAAGAACTTCTTCGTGGGTTCGAAATGCCCTTTAGAAACTAAAGAGCGAAATTGAAAAGATAACAGGAGCTAGTTTAATATGGCAAAAGTCAGTGCAGTACAAAGAGATTTAAAACGCCGCAAAATGGGTAAATCATTGAATGCGAAGCGTGTCGCTTTGAAAGCAATTATTATGAATAAAGATGTAAGCGTTGAAGAGCGTTTTGCTGCAACTTTACAACTTGCTGAATTACCGCGTAACTCAGCAAAAAACAGACAGCGTAATCGTTGTGCTTTAACGGGCCGTCCGCGTGCACATCACCGTAAGTTCCGTTTGTCGCGTATTGCAATTCGTGATTTGGCATCCCGTGGTGAACTACCCGGCGTGACTAAGTCTAGCTGGTAAGAATTTAGAAGAGGATATAAAACAATGTCAATGAGCGATCCTTTAGGTGATATGCTAGCCCGTATTAAAAACGGTCAGCACGCTAAAAAATTAGTAATTGAGTGCCCACACTCAACTTTACGTGAATCTGTCTGTAAAGTGCTACAAGATGAAGGTTTCATCCGTGGTTTCAAAACACAGGAGCAAGACAATAATAAGAAAAACCTTATTATTGAGTTAAAATATGATGAAGGTCAGCCAGTAATTCGCGAATTAAAGCGTATTTCTAAGCCAGGTCGTCGTGTGTATTCGAAGATTAAAGATTTACAGCCTGTTAAAAACGGTCTTGGTATTTCAGTTATTTCAACACCACAAGGTGTGATGACAGATCACAAAGCCCGTAATGAAAATGTTGGCGGAGAGGTTCTTTGTCAGATTTTCTAAGAGAAGAGTTTGACGAAGATTTAAGTTAAGGAAAAGAAAATGTCTCGTATCGGAAAAAAACCAGTTGCAGTGCCCGCAGGCGTAACACTTGATGTTACAGGCCAGGATATAAAAGCTAAAGGCTCTAAGGGCGAGCTGAGTGTGCGTATTCATGATGATGTGCTTGTTAAATTAGAAGACGGCCAGATTGTGCTTCAACCACGCCCAAATGCCCCTTTTTCTGCTAAAATTTGGCCAACGATGCGTACTCTTGTAAGCAACATTGTTGTAGGTGTTACTGAAGGCTTTACAAAAAAACTTGAAATCCATGGGGTTGGTCTTCGTGGAAACATGCAGGGTAATACCCTTGTGATGCAGCTTGGTTTTTCCCATGAAGTTCGCTATGACGTGCCAGAAGGTGTAACTGTCGAAGTAGCAGATCAAACGAAGATCACTGTTAGTGGTATTGACAAACAAAAAGTCGGGCAAGCTGCGGCTAATATTCGCGAATTTAAAAAACCAGAGCCTTACAAAGGTAAAGGTATTCGTTACGCAGATGAATTCATCATGCGTAAAGAAGGTAAAAAGAAATAATTAAAGCGATTTTTCGCTTCTATAAGAATAAAGCTAAAAGGATAAAGCTATGACTAAAAGATTGAAACCAGCAGAGCGTCGTAAGTTCGGTGTGCGCCGTAAGCTTCGTAAGGTCAATATCAACCACAACCCTAATCGTGAAGTGCGTCCGCGTCTGTCTGTTCATAGAACAAATAAAGCGATTTACGCCCAAGTTATTGACGACATTAAAGGTGTAACAATAGTTTCTGCCTCTACATTAGACAAAGATCTTGCGTTGAAAAACGGCGGTAATGTTGAAGCGGCAGAAAAAGTTGGTAAGTTAATCGCTGAGCGCGCTAAAAAAGCGGGCGTAAGTAAAGTGCAATTTGACCGCGGTGAATTTATTTATCACGGCCGTGTAAAAGCCGTCGCTGAAGGCGCACGTGCTGGCGGATTAGAGTTTTAAAGAAAAAATTTAGGAGCATTATAAATGGTATATCCATCAGAAAATAAAGGTAACGGCCGCGACTTTGAACGCGATGAACCAGAAATGGTCGAAAAGCTTGTTGCTGTAAACCGTGTTGCGAAAGTTGTTAAAGGCGGACGTCGTTTCGGTTTTGCTGCTCTTATCGTTGTTGGCGATGGTAAAGGCCGCGTAGGTACTGGTCATGGTAAAGCAAAAGAAGTGCCTGAAGCGATCCGTAAGGCAACAGAGGCTGCTAAGAAAAACATGATCCGCGTTCCTTTACGCGAGGGCAGAACACTTCATCATGATGTTGATGGTCGTTCAGGTGCAGGGCGCGTTCACTTACGTACAGCGCCATCAGGAACAGGCGTTATTGCGGGTGGGCCTCTTCGTGCGATTTTTGATTGTTTGGGTGTTCAGGATGTTGTTGCAAAAGCAATTGGATCATCAAATCCATACAACATGGTTAATGCTACATTTGAGGCACTGAAATCAATTCAATCACCGCGTCAGGTCGCATCACGTCGTGGCCGCAAGGTGAGTGACATTGTTGCACAGCGTGAAACATCCCGTGGGGGATCAACATCTGCTCATGCGAATATTGCGGCAGATACTGAGTAATTATTAAATTTAGAGATCTTAAAGATTAAGTATTGGGATTAAAGCTATGGCTGAAACAAAGAAAAAAACAACGAAACAAGACGCAACGGTTACTGTTGTCCAAACGGGCTCACCGATTGGTCGCAAGGCTTACCAACGTGCAACACTTATCGGTTTGGGTCTTAATAAAATTGGCCGTGTAAGCACATTGGAAGATACACCAAGCGTGCGCGGCATGATCCGTAAAGTAGCGCATTTAATTAAAATCGAAGACGCCGCGTAACGCTTAAGTACAAAATATTATTGAAGGAATAAGAAAATGAAACTCAATCAATTATCACCAAATGAAGGCGCGGTTACTGACCGTAAACGTGTTGGCCGTGGTATTGGGTCTGGTAAAGGTAAAACTTGCGGCGTTGGTCAAAAAGGACAAAAGGCGCGTTCAGGCGTAGCCATTAATGGTTATGAAGGCGGTCAAATGCCTTTGTTCCAACGTCTTCCAAAACGTGGTTTTAAAAACCCAGGTGCGAAGAGAATGGTTGAATTGTCATTAGGCCGTTTGCAAGAAGCGCTTGATAAAAAACTGATTGATCCCAAAAATACAATTGATGAGGCCACTTTGGTGTCCTGTAAAGTCATCAAAAATGCAAAAGATGGCGTGCGCCTCTTGGCGAGTGGTGAGTTGACATCAAAAGTTAATTTGAAGCTTTCAGGTGCCTCCAAAGGTGCGATTGCTGCTGTTGAAAAAGTTGGTGGCACTGTTGAAGTGATCGTTAAAGAGAGCAAAGCGCCGCTTCCAAAACGCGGCGGCCCAGTAGCCAACTAAGGCGCGTATACTCTCATTTGAGATTATACCAAATAATCTTTAATAATAATGAAAGGCCGTCTTGTCAGATGGCCTTCTTTATTTTAAAGATAATACTTATTCAAAGACAGTTTTTATAAAGGAAATGATTATGGCATCAGCCATTGAACAACTCGCCAAAAATGCCAATTGGGGCGCTTTCTCAAAAGCAACTGAGCTTAAACGCCGTTTGCTATTTGTTTTAGGTGCATTGCTTGTCTATCGTTTGGGGACGTATATCCCTGTGCCGGGTATTGATCCGACTGTTTGGAAAGAGATTTACTCTCAAAAAGGTGGAGGCATCTTAGACATGTTTAATATGTTCTCTGGTGGCGCGTTGCAGCGTATGACTATTTTTGCGCTTAACATCATGCCTTATATTTCCGCCTCTATTATTATGCAGCTTGGTACGGCAATGTCGCCAAAACTGGAAGCGCTCAAGAAAGAGGGCGAATTTGGCCGTATGAAGATTAACCAATATACGCGTTATCTGACGGTTCTTCTTGCCTCTGTTCAGGCTTATGGCCTTGCCGTTGGTCTTGAAAGCATGCAAGGGGCAAGTGGTTCAGCTGTTGTTGATCCTGGCCTATTCTTCCGCGCCTCTACTGTTATCACAATTGTCGGTGGTACGATTTTCCTTATGTGGTTGGGTGAGCAAATAACGCAGCGCGGTATTGGTAATGGTATATCGCTGATTATTTTTGCAGGTATTGTTGCCGAGTTGCCGCGTGCTTTAGTCTCAACGCTAGAACTAAGTAGTCAGGGGCAGTTTAATTTTATCGAACTTTTGTTTCTTTTTGCGATGATTGTGGGTGTTATTGTTTTGATCGTGTTCTTTGAACGTGCTCAGCGCCGCGTCTTGGTTCAATATCCAAAACGTCAGCAGGGTAATCAGGTCGCGCAAGGTTCGCAAAACCATATCCCACTCAAACTTAATACATCTGGAGTTATTCCGCCTATTTTTGCGTCTTCTCTTTTGTTGCTTCCATTAACAATTGTGGGCTTTACAGGCGCAGAAGGGGGTGATTGGACAGCGAATATTGCAAGATGGCTTCAACACGGACAGCCTGCCTATATGTTACTTTATGGGGGTCTTATTGTGTTCTTTGCTTTCTTTTATACTGCGATTGTTTTTAATCCCGAAGAAAACGCTGATATGCTCCGTAAGCATGGGGGGTTCGTTCCAGGTATTCGCCCGGGTAAAAGCACGGCAGATTACCTCGATCACGTCCTGACACGCATTACAGCCGTAGGTGCATTGTATTTAGTGTTTATTTGTTTGTTGCCAGAGTTTATGATCTCTCAATACAGCATGCCGTTTTATTTTGGCGGGACGTCATTGCTTATTGTTGTGACGGTGACGATGGATACGGTAGCACAAATCCATTCCCATTTGATCGCACATCAATATGAAGGGCTGATTAAGAAAACGAAACTTCGCGGGACAGGGCGTCAAAGAAGAAGGTAGATTTTGAATGCAACATGTTGCGATTATTCTGTTTCTTTTTATTCTAGCGCCTAATGTTGCTGTAGCAGGTAATTACATAGCTCATAGTTGCGATAGAAATCAAAATCAGAAAGATTTGAACATATGTTCCTTTGAGGCTTATAAAAATGCCGATGAAATTTTAAACAAGGTTTATCAAAAGGCTTTAGATATTATAGGCGATAGTGATGAGCAAGAAGAAAAATTCCGCGCTAGTCAAAGCGCTTGGATAAAATATAGAGATTTAACCTGTGCTTTTGAGTCAGGCCCGCGTGAAAATAGTGGCACAATATGGCCTTTAATTATGAACAATTGTATGCTTAGACATACAAAGCAACGAACCGAAGAGATACCATATTTTTTTCAAGAGTGGGATTATTACTAATATTTAAAAGGGATAAAAATCATGGCTTTTAATATTGTATTTTTTGGACCGCCTGCGGCAGGTAAAGGCACGCAGGCCAAAATTATAGAAGAAAAATACGGCTATGTTCAGCTCTCAACTGGCGATATGCTCCGCACACAGGCTGCTGCTGGCACAGATCTGGGTGTCATGGCACGTGATATCATGAACCAAGGCAAACTTGTTCCTGATGAGGTTGTGATTGGTATGATTGAACATTGCATGGATAATCTTGAACAACCCGCAGGCTATATTTTCGACGGGTTTCCCCGTACCGTTGCACAAGCTGAGGCGCTTGACGCGATGCTGGCTAAACGTGGTCAAAAGATTGATCTTGTGATGGAGCTTAAGGTTGATGAGGATCAGCTCATTAAGCGTGTCGAAAAGCGCGCAAAGGAAGAGGGGCGTCTTGATGATAATATCGAGGCCATGAAAACCCGTTTCGCTCAATATCGCGATTACGCTGCAAAAGTACTCCCTTATTACCGCGCTCAAGGTGATGTTCCTGCCGTGGATGGCATGCGGCCTATCGATGAAGTGACGATGCAAATAGAGGCTGTTTTGGGCGTTAACCAGGCTGCTTAGCTTTTTGTCACTTTGACGCTGGCACTTATAAAAATTACTAAAACGAGCCAAAATAGTGGTTGACGCGGTGCTTTTAATGGCTATACTGCGCCAAATCTAGAGACTTGTTTAGGGGCAAATCCCTCTCTAAAACCCTTATATACTGGGACTTTTAGCAAGACTTTTGATAAGTGTAGAAACCGGCGTTTTATTGCAATGAGGCAAGAAATTTTACGGTTTCGTTTGAGATTAATCATAAAGGAGCAGACATGGCCCGTATTGCAGGTGTAAATATTCCTGATCGTAAGCGCGTAACAATCGCACTTACTTATATTCATGGTATTGGAAGAACGAAGGCGCGTGATATTTGTGAAGCCACAGGTATCGACAAATCACGTCGTATGAACGAACTAAGCGAAGATGAACTAAATAGCCTTCGCGCAGAAATAGACAGTGATAAGTACCTGATCGAAGGGGATCTTCGTCGTGAAGTTTCTATGAACATCAAGCGTTTGATGGACATGGCCTGTTTTCGTGGTTTGCGTCACCGTAAACATCTTCCTGTTCGTGGTCAAAGAACCCGTACAAATGCCAGAACGCGTAAAGGCCCAGCAAAACCAATCGCCGGCAAAAAGCCTGTTGGTAAATAATAAGCGCGCCTAAACGTATTGATATATAAGGAATAAAAACTATGGCTAAAACAGCAGTTAAAGTTAAAAAGAAAGTAAAAAAGAATATTATCGCGGGTCAGGCTCACGTCAATTCTTCTTTCAATAACTCGAGAATTACAATTACAGATGCGCAAGGCAACACAGTGTCTTGGTCAACATCAGGGTTGATGGGCTTTAAAGGCTCACGTAAGTCAACTCCATATGCCGCGCAAATGGCGGCTGAAGATGCTGGTAAAAAAGCGCAAGAACACGGAATGAAAGAATTAGACGTGTTTGTATGCGGACCAGGGTCAGGCCGTGAGTCTGCTCTTCGGGCGTTGAGTGCAATTGGTTTTACAATTAAATCAATCCAAGACATCACGCCTATTCCACATAATGGTTGCCGTCCACCAAAACGTCGCCGTGTGTAATTAGGAAATTAATTTTTAAAATAGTAACAAGAGGCCGGTTAAGACCCGGATGAAGTGAAAAGGAAAAAAAATGATACATAAAAATTGGCAAGAATTGATTAAACCATCAAATGTGGATGTGGCTCATGGGTCTAATCCCCAGGTGAGTGGTAAAATTATAGCAGAACCCTTAGAGCGTGGCTTTGGTCTTACGCTTGGTAACGCATTACGCCGTATTCTGCTCTCATCACTACAAGGTGCTGCCGTAACAGCGATCCAGATTGATGGTGTGTTGCATGAATTTTCATCAATCGAAGGTGTTCGCGAAGATGTAACAGACATCGTTCTTAATGTTAAAGCGATTGCTGTGCGTATGCATGTTGAAGGACCCAAGAAAATGCGCCTTTCTGCTGAAGGTCCTTGTGAAGTCACTGCAGGCATGATTGAAGCAGGCGCTGATATTGAAATTATGAACCCTGATCTTGTTATTTGCACACTTGATAAAGGTGCAAAATTAAACATGGAAATGACTGTCAACACAGGTAAAGGCTATCGCCCTGCGGCGCAAAACCGTCCTGCTGAATGTCCTGTTGGTCTTATACCCGTTGATAGTGTGTTCTCACCAGTGCGTAAGGTTTCTTACGAAGTGGAAGACACACGTGTGGGTCAAATCACAGACTACGATAAGCTTACGCTTCAAATTGAAACGAACGGTGTTATTTCTCCTGAAGACTCAGTTGCATATGCATCACGTATCCTTCAAGACCAGCTTCAAGTGTTTGTAAATTTTGATGAGCCCGAAGCACAAAAAGAAAAAGAAGAAGAGGAAGAATTACCATTCAACCGTAACCTTCTTCGTAAAGTGGATGAGCTTGAACTTTCTGTTCGTTCTGCAAATTGCCTTAAAAACGATAACATCGTATATATTGGTGACCTTGTTCAGAAATCTGAAAGCGATATGCTTCGTACACCGAACTTTGGCCGTAAATCATTAAATGAGATTAAGGAAGTCCTCACGAACATGGGTATCCATTTGGGTATGCAGGTTGAAGGATGGCCACCAGAAAATATTGAAGAGCTCGCTAAGAGATTAGACGACCCTTTCAGTGCGTAACCTAATTAATTTTTAAGTAAGGAAGATACGTTATGAAACACGGTATCAAACAAAGAAAACTCAATAGAACATCACAGCACCGTAAGGCGATGTTTGCAAATATGGCAGCGGCTCTTGTAAAGCATGAGCAAATCACAACAACGCTTCCTAAAGCAAAAGAATTACGCCCAATCGTTGAAAAATTAGTGACTTTGGGTAAAAAAGGCACACTGGCAGATCGCCGTTTGGCAATGTCTAAAATGCGTGATGAGGACCAAGTGTCTAAGCTTTTCAGCACGATTGCCGAGCGTTATAAAGAGCGTCAGGGTGGTTATATCCGTATCATGAAGGCAGGCTTCCGTTATGGTGACAATGCGCCAATGGCAGTCATTGAGTTTGTTGATCGTGATGAATCAGCAAAAGGTTTAGACAGTGGTCCAGTTTTTGATGATGTCGCAGAAGAAGTAGCTGCAGAAGCACCAAAGAAAAAAGCAGCAGCTGCTTAATCTTCCACAAAAAGTATCTTTAAAAAAGCGCTCCAAGGAGCGCTTTTTTTGTATTGAAGTTTAAATTGATTTAAGCGGCAGTTTTGGTCTTAACCTGATATGTGTTTTCCGCCTTGGGGAATTCACGGGTTTGAACTTCATGTTTATATAAGGTGACCGCTTTGGAAATTTGATCATGAAGCGCCGCATATTGTTTTACAAATTTGGGCACTCGGTCATCTGTCAAACCAAGCATATCATCCACGACTAAAATTTGGCCATCACATGCCGCGGATGCACCAATTCCGATGGTTGGGACTTGAATAGCACCCGTAATCGCCGCGGCAAGAGGCTCTGGCACCGCTTCAACCACGACGCAAAAAGCACCTGCTTCTGATATGGCTTTAGCATCTTTCATAATCTGTTGAGCGTCCTCGTGATCGCGCCCTTGGACTTTAAAGCCATCGGCTGTTGTCACAGATTGCGGTAACAGACCAATATGACCCATAACGGGAATATCATTTTGGGTAAGAAGATGAACTATATCGGCCATGACCTCTCCGCCCTCTAATTTTAGAGCATCGCAGCCCGTTTCGTCCATAATCCGCTGTGCATTTATAAGGGCGTCTTGCTTATCGTGCTCATATGACCCAAAAGGCATATCAACAACGACAAGGGCGCGCTTAGCGGATTTCATAACGGCGCGCCCATGGGCGATCATCATTTCTAAGCTCGCACTTTGGGTGTTAACTTCCCCATATAAAACCATGGCAACACTATCACCCACTAAAAGAAGATCGCAATGTGGGTCAAGAAGCTTTGTCATTGGCGCTGTATAGGATGTAAGGCAGACAAGCGGCATCTGGTGTTTAGCGGAAAAAATATCATTTATTGTTTTTTTCATATTTTACAGGTAATCGTAATACGCTCATAAATCAAATCATTTTTACGCCCCATTTCTAACTTGAGCTTGCCTTAGTTTTTGTCTAAAAAAACGGGTATGATGAGGAAATTCTTACTGTTAGTGGGTATAGGTTTTATGATGATTGGCGCTGGCGCTTTTGCGACAGAGCGCAATGTCCCACAGGCCCGCTCCCAAATCATGCTGTCATACGCACCGCTCGTTAAACGGGTATCACCGGCTGTCGTGAATATCTACACAAAGCGTGTTGTCACAAAAAGCTATAGCCCGTTTGGCGGTGATCCCTTTTTTGAACAGTTCTTCGGCAATAGCTTTGGCGGCCTAAACCGTCAGCAATTGGAGAGTGCGCTGGGATCTGGCGTGATTTTGGATAAATCAGGACTTGTCGTAACCAATGCACATGTCATTAAAGACGCGCAGGAAATATCTGTTGTATTATCTGATGGGCGCGAGTTTGACGCACGGGTATCCATTAAGGACGATCGCTCTGACCTTGCCATTTTACGAATTGATCCCAAAGGGGAAGATCTGCCGTATGTGAATTTAAGCGCAAGCGAGAGCTTAGAAGTCGGTGATATTGTTATTGCGATTGGCAATCCCTTTGGTGTTGGACAAACAGTCACAAGCGGAATTGTGTCGGCATTGGCACGTTCATCTTTGAATATTAATGATTTTAACTTCTTTATTCAAACTGACGCTGCAATTAACCCTGGCAATTCAGGCGGTCCTTTGGTGGCGATGGATGGTACGGTTGTGGGTATTAATACGGCGATTTATTCCCGCACTGGCGGATCATTGGGCATAGGATTTGCTATTCCTTCCGAAATGGTTCAAACGGTTTTGGCGGCTGAAAAAACGGGTGAAAGCAATGTGGACATTGCCCGCCCTTGGATTGGCGCCTCAGGGCAGGCTGTAACGGCGGATATTGCCGATTCTATTGGCCTTAGCCGTCCAAAAGGGGTTCTGATAAATAAACTTCATTCTCAAAGCCCAGCAAAAAAAGCGGGAATGAGTATTGGTGATGTAGTCATTTCAATTAACGGGCGTGAGATTAATGATCCAGCAGAGATGAAATTTCGCCTCGCGACAGTGCCCCTTGGTGAAAGCGCAGATATGACAGTTCTTCGCCGCGGTGAAGAAAAAACATTTTCTGTCCTCGCGATGGCGCCTCCTGATAAACCTGATCGTGATGAAACAACGCTTACTGGAAATCACCTTCTCAATGGCGCAATCATAGGGCGTATTAATCCCCGTGTTGCGGTCGAGTTGAATATGAATAATGAAGACCGAGAAGGCGTAGTCGTCATGGGTTTTACTGATCGTGCGCCAGCCTCCCGTATAGTGGCTGTTGGTGATATCATTTTATCTCTTAACGGGGAAGAAATTGACGATATAAAAGATTTAACCCGAGAGTTGGATCAAGCAATCCGCCGCGGCACATTTGATCTTGTGACCGAGCGCCAAGGCCGCAGAAACCAGATTGTGATCCGTTAAAATATGCCAAATTATAATGTTAATATTTCTAAGGTTTTATGGCTCTGGATTCCTATTTTAGCTCTAATCGCTAAAATCAAAACAGAGTTATATATAGAAAGTAAGCACCTTGAATGGCTGGTGGGAGAAAACGGCCCTTATGAAATATTAGAGGCGGTCATTCTGCTGATTGCTCTTGGTATTACTCTATTTACATTGCTTAAAATGGACAAATCAAACAAATGGCTGATGGCATGGATTGGTCTTGCGGCTCTTTGTTGTTTTTATGTGGCTGGTGAGGAGATCAGTTGGGGGCAGCATATACTGCAGTGGAACACGCCAGAATACTGTCAGATGCTGAATGATCAAGGTGAAACAAACTTGCACAATACAAGCTCATGGTTTGACCAAAAACCGCGCTTATTACTTTCTATCGGTGTGTATTTTGGCGGTATAATTATACCTTTATTAATGCAACACTATCCTCATCTTATAAAAAATTCATTCCTTAATCGCTTTCAAAATATATTCCCCACGCGCCAGTTTATGGTGGTGGCTTTTATTTGTTTATTCATTAAAATTACAGACAAAATTGCCGATGTGACGTCTTTTCATCTTTTTGCCCGTAATGCGGAAAGTGAAGAGATGTTTTTATTTTATTTTGTTCTGTTATACGTTCTTTTAATGAAAAAAAGGCTTATATCTGCTAAAAAGGCGGGATGAGTAACCCCTCAACACTTTTTGATACGGTGAATTTCGAATCCTCTGCTCCGCGCCCGCTTGCAGATCTATTACGCCCGCAGTCTTTTGACGATGTAACAGGTCAAGATCATCTGCTAGGAAGTAGTGGTATATTAAAAAATATGATCGACAGCGGGACGCTCTCTTCATTGGTTTTCTGGGGCCCGCCAGGTTGTGGTAAAACCACGATGGCGCGTATTTTGGCGCAGCATAGCGATTATCATTTTGAGCAACTCTCGGCAATATTCTCTGGTGTAGGGGATCTTAAAAAAGTATTCGAGGCCGCTAAATTTCGTCGCCAAGCAGGGCAGGGCACGCTTTTATTCGTTGATGAAATCCATAGGTTTAACAAATCCCAACAAGATGCGTTTTTACCTGTTATGGAGGATGGGACAATAACCCTCATCGGTGCAACAACTGAAAATCCCTCCTTTGAGCTAAATGCAGCGCTTTTATCACGGTGTCAGGTTTTGGTGCTAAAACGCCTAGATGATAGGGCGCTTGATGATTTACTAAACCGCGCTGAAGAAAAATTAGGCACGCATTTACCCCTTGATGAGGCTGCGCGTGACACACTTAAAGCACTCGCTGATGGTGATGGGCGTTATTTTTTATCCATGGTTGAAAATATTCATGCACAAACTAAAGCCTCGACGTCACCTTTAACATCAGATCAGCTTTTAAGCCTTATTCAAAAACGCGCCCCTATCTATGATAAGAGCGATGACAGTCATTACCAAATGATTAGCGCCTTACATAAATCCGTGCGCGGGTCTGACGTGAATGCGGCGCTGTATTGGTTTGCGCGTATGTTGACCGGGGGCGAAGATCCAAAGTTTTTGGCACGGCGTTTTAGCCGTATGGCTGTTGAAGATATTGGTCTTGCCGACCCTCATGCGCTTGTTCAATGCGAAACAGCATGGAAAACCTATGAGCGTTTAGGCTCACCCGAAGGAGAGCTTGCGTTGGCGCAGGCTCTTATTTATTTGGCTACGGCACCAAAATCAAATGCGGGGTATACTGCGTTTAATCATGCGATGGATATGGCAAAAAAGACAGGATCAGTAAAACCGCCGATGCATATTTTGAATGCTTGTAATTCTAAAATGAAAGAATGGGGCTTTGGCGAGGGATATGAATATGACCATGATACGGCTGAGGGGTTTTCAGGCCAAAATTATTTCCCCGATGATATGCAGCGCATATCCTTTTATAACCCGCCAGAGCGAGGGTTTGAACGCGATATCAAAAAGCGTTTAGAGTATTGGGATAAGCTCCGTACAAAGAAAAACTCCTAAGAAGAATGCGTAATTTTGATCAATTTATAGGCATTGACTGGAGCGGTGCAAAAACACCTGTTTTTAACAAAGCCATTTCAGTAAGCTTAGCCTACCAAGGCAGTGCACCGCCGTCTCTTGTCGCCGGCCCATGGTCTCGGCAAAAAGTGGCAGATTGGATCATTAATCTATCTAAAAATCAAAAACGGATTCTTATTGGCGTTGATTGTAATTTTGGTTATGCGGCGACCACCATCCAAAAACAATTTGGCACACAGGCAACGCATAAAGATTTATGGGATACAGTTGAAAGTGCCTGTCATAATGAGCCTAATTTTTTTGCCCAAAAATTTTGGGACAATTTGGCCTATGCGCCTGATTTTTGGGTATCGGGAAAAATGCGTGATGGATTTGAGATGCCTAGGCGGCAAACAGAAATAATCTGTTATGAATCAGGTTTTGGTAAACCCGAAAGCCCTTTTAAGCTTATCGGAGCAAAGCAAGTAGGCAAAGGGGGCCTTTCTGGTATGCGAATGGCGCATTATTTGAAAAAAATGCTGGGTCATAAAATTGCCTTTTGGCCGTTCGAGATGGAGCTGGTGAATAAGGCTAATATTGTTGTCACTGAGATTTATCCGCGCCAATTTCTTATGCGTTCAGGCCATGGCATGACTAAAATACGGGATTTGGCGGATTTAAACCAAACATTGCGCTTTTTGGACGCTAAACCATACAGCAACGCTACCCTTTTGTCTGACCATGACACAGATTCTCTGGCTTCTGCCGCGGGTTTGCGGTATTTGTGCGGGTCATTAGAAAATATACCAAAAGACATATCACATCCGCCTATAATGTCTTATAATGCCCAGCATCTTGAGGGCTGGATTTTTGGGGTCACGGGATAAATAGGACTTAATACGATGAACATGATTTTAGCAATCGCGGCCGGCGGCGCTCTTGGGGCAGTATGTCGTTATGGTGTGAATATTGGCGCTATACAATTATTAGGCGCAAATTTTCCTTGGGGCACGCTGATCGTCAATGTTTTGGGGTCATTTATCATGGGTGCTTTGATTGCGGCCTTTGCCCATATTGGCAACCCCTCACAAGAAATAAAGGCATTTCTTATTGTCGGTCTTTTGGGGGCGATGACGACATTTTCGACATTTTCCCTTGATACAATTACATTATTCGAGCGCGGCGAATTAACCGCTATGGCGCTTTATTTATTTTCTTCTGTGTTTTTCTCAATCATGGGATTATTTGCAGGGTTATTCTTAGTAAGGACGGTATTCGCATGAGCGGCGTAAGGCATATTACAGTAAAAGCGGATGATGATAATCAGCGCATGGATCGCTGGCTCAAAAAGCAATGCGAGGGCGTACCGTTTGGCCTGCTTCAAAAGCTAATGCGACAGGGGCAAATTCGCGTTGATAGCAAACGCGTTAAACCTGACACGCGCCTGAAAGAGGGACAAATTGTCCGTATGCCGCCTATGGAAGACAAAGATCAAAAAGAACGCAGGATTTCTAAAGAAGACGCGGCCTATATCAAATCCTTGGTTATTTATGATGATGGTGATGTGCTCGCTATTCATAAGCCCTCTGGCCTAGCGACGCAGGGCGGGACAGGGATTAAACAGCATGTTGATGGGCTGATGGATGGTTTGATTAACCATTTGGGCGTGCGTCCGCGCCTCGTCCACCGTCTTGATAAAGATACGTCGGGTGTCTTGCTTTTGGCGCGTTCTGCTGAAATGGCGCGGCGCCTTGGTAAAACATTTAAGGGTCGCGACATTCAAAAAATATACTGGGCGCTTGTATCCCCCGCACCAGAAATGAACAACGGAGAAATCCGCGCGCCACTTTTAAAATCAGGTGTTGGTGATCGCGAAAAAATGGTGATCGATATTGAAGAAGGTCTGCCTGCTACAACATTATTTGATGTGATGGACCGCGCCCATAAACAGGCTGCCTTTATTGCTTTTTGGCCGCGCACTGGGCGCACGCATCAAATCCGCGCTCATGCAGAGCACCTTGGATGCCCAATTGTGGGGGATCACAAATACGGAACCCGCGAGTATGACCACGAACATGAATATATGGATTTGGAAGGAGTTGATATTGCACAGCGCCTTCATCTGCATGCCTATTCACTCACTTTTAGGCATCCGCGTACAAATAAAGTAATAACAATTCAGGCCGATTTACCCAAAGACCTGCAAAAAAGCTGGCAAGTTTTAGGGTTCGATCCGCACACAAAAACGACACCCTTTAATGATATTAAATTTGAATATAGATAAGACTAATGCCTAAAAAAGATAAAAGCCAAACACCCAAAAAAACCTTTAAAAGTTTTATGCTCAAAACGCTCTTTAAGCGCTTACCGATCATTATAGGCTTTGCCCTGTTTTTTATGATCTTAAGCTTTAAAATTTTAGAGCGCTTTCCTGAGCCATTAAAACAAGGGATAGCAGAATACTTCACGCTCAATACGCCTTATGTGGCCGAGATTGAAACGCTGGATCGTATTAATTTTTTTCCTTCCTTATATGTTGGTATATCCAATATGATTTTGCGTGAAAAAGATAATGTTGCCATCACCCATCTTGAAATGGAAAAAGCCAAAATCCATGTTCCGTTTTTAACAAAATTTACCCATGCGCGAGAAGTTTACGATTTGGGTATCATTGGCTTAAAGGCAGATGCAGGTATTATGACACCGCAAGCGATCGAGATTGAAACGCTCGGCTTTGTTGATAGTTTGGATCAAGGATCAAGCCTTTCCAACTTGATTATAGCGGGCAGCTACGCGGAACAGCCCATGCGCTTTACTGCAGATGTGACTAAAAAGAAAACACTCTTTGGTAATAAGGTTTATAAATTTGAAAACGTGATGCCCTTTACCTTTGATATCGCCGGCGTATCGTTGAGCGGTAATTTTGTTTACCTTTATGATAAAATGGCAATACAAAACGCAGTCATAAGCGTTGCAGATAACCAATTTAATTTAAAAGACAGCTTTATTGTTGAAAATCAACAGCTTGTCACAGATAATCCAATTTACTGTCTGTTAGGCCACGACTTTAAGGCAGAAACAACATTATGTACGCAATATATTGATACAAAAACACAAGAGTAATGAGGGTTAAATAAAAAATGAAAAAATTCTACACTGTGGTTTCAAGCAAAAAAATTGATGATGGTTTTCTCATTCAGTTGGATGGCAAGCCTGTACAAACGCCGTTAAAGCAAGACTTGGTATCGCCAACGCAAGAGCTAACGGACGCCATTATTGCAGAGTGGAGCGCCCAAGTTGATGTGATCGACCCCAATTCGATGCCGTTAACGCAGCTTTTAATAACGGCGATCGATAAAATACGTGACCGCGAAGCGATTACTAAAAACGTTATGAAATATCTGGATACAGATCTTGTCTGTTATTGGGCCAAACAGCCCGAAGCCCTTGCAAAAAAACAAAAAGAGGTTTGGGGGCGCTGGGTGAAATGGTTTGATGAACATTTTGAAGTGCCGCTAGAGACCACTAAAAAAATTGAAGCGTTAAAACAAGACGAAGAAGCGCAAAAACGTACTTGGAATTACATCGAAGCGCTCGATGATTATTATTTCACAGTGCTTCATGTGGTCACATCTCTTACAGGATCAATTGTTTTGGCGCTTGCTTTTTGTGAGGGGGATTTAGAACCCGATGAAGCCTTTGATGTTGTGATGATCGAAGAGTTACACAAGGCTGAGATATATGATGAAGCCAAGCATGGCGCGTCACCTCAAGAAGAAAAAGAGCGTGAAACGCTTAAGAGAGAACTTCAAGCTGCTTTTGAATTTATAGCGCTTGTGAATGCCGAATAAAACCCCTCATGATGGGCTTATTGTTGGAAATGACGGCCTAACCCGTTGTCATTGGCATGGTAATGATCCTGAATATTTGCGCTATCATGATGAAGAATGGGGCGTGCCTGTAAAAGAGGATAAGCGCCTTTTTGAAAAAATATGCCTTGAAGGATTTCAATCAGGTTTAAGCTGGCTCACAATTTTGAGAAAACGCGATAATTTTAGAAGCGCTTTTGAAAACTTTGACTTTCATAAGATTTGTAAATATGACGACCAAGACATAGAGCGGCTAATGAAAGATGCGGGTATTGTCCGTCATCGTGGAAAAATTGCTTCAACCATCAATAACGCAAACCGCGTTTTGGAAGTTATCGAAGAATATACCTCTTTTGCCGCTTATATTTGGCAGTTTGAACAACCGATAAAGACACGTCCTAAAAAATGTGATTTTAAAACACTCTCCCAAATGACCATGAGTGATGAATCGATTGCCCTGTCAAAAGATCTCAAAAAAAGAGGATGGTCATTTGTAGGCCCCACAACATGTTATGCTTTGATGCAATCAATGGGGATGGTGAATGACCACATTGAAGGATGTGTTTGCAGGGAAAAAATAGAAGCCGCCCGTGCCACTTTTATACGCCCATAACCGAACCCAAGAAAAAATCCAAAATAAAAACCAAGTAGCGTTTAAATGCTCTATCACCCGTCTATTTAAAAATAGTGGTGATGCCTTAAGGGTACATTTTGGAGAAAATCACGAACGATGAACTGCTTGCTAAAGATAAATCGCATCATAAGGATTTACATGTGATGCAGATTCTTGATCTTATCGGTAAAGAGTAAGCATATATTATGCGGGTAGGATAATCTCTCCGCTTAATATTTTTTTTATCGTCTCAATATAAAAAGAAGGCTCTGCAGTTTTTACTTTATTCTCAATATCATCTACACTATCTTGCGGCATAAGGGGAATAGTTTTTTGTGCAACAACATGGCCTTTATCATATTCCCCATTGACCAAATGTATTGTTATGCCTGTTTGCGCTTCATGCGCGGCTTTAACAGCTTCATGAATATGGCGGCCATACATACCTTGCCCACCGTGTTTGGGAAGTAGAGCAGGGTGCACATTTAAAATAGCATTCGGGAAAGCTGCAATTGTTTCAGGTCCTATAAGTTTCATATATCCTGAACAGACAATAAGTTTAATTTTTTCATCTTTCAATTTTTGCGCAATTGCACAATCTAATTCGTCAGGGTCAGGATAATTTTTTGAATTTAGGCATAATGTCTTTAAGCCTTTCGCTAAAGCCCATTCCAAGGCTTTACTGTTTGGATTATTGCTTATCATCAGCGTGGGAGAAGCGCGTAATTCCCCATCAAAGCAAGCCTCAGTGATAGCTTTAGCGGAAGATCCGTTATAAGAGGCAAGAAAGGCAATATTCATGGGATGATCCTTTATTATTAAAGCCAGCTTTTTGGGTTTGCGTGTATTTTTGATTGAAGTGTAAGCATTGTGCCCTTCATGAGGCGGTAAGTCATATAAATTAATATGGGAAGGCCAGCAATAATTGTAGCAATTAAAAAAACTTGCTTATTGCCAATCATAAAATCATTCATACAAGGTGCAATATACCCGTACATTGTTTGCATATCAGCCTGATCAGGATTTGCTAAAAGATGATCTGCCAAGGGTTGGGCGCAGGGCATTATAGAGGTGTTATCAATATTGGGCATCATATAAAGCGTTGCAATAGTAATTGTCACAACTGGAAAAATAAAAATGCTAAACCAGACTGTTTTGATAATATATTGCATATGATTATGAATAAAATTGCTATCCTCTGATTTTCTTTTCACTATATACGCCGTGATAATGAGTATAAGGAATAAGACAGAGGCAACGATGGCAAAAGAAATGCTTGGGATGCAAACTAAAATAAGACAGGCCCATAACGCGCCATACATAAGCGCTACTTTATTTTGTTCTTGATCAGTGATTGTCATTTTTACCTTCTACCAAATAGTTTTTCGATGTCTTTTAAGTCTAACGTAATATAGGTCGGTCTGCCATGGTTGCAATGGCCTGAATTATCTGTTTTTTCCATGTCGCGCAGCAAGGCATTCATCTCTGCGCTGTTCATGCGTCGCCCAGAGCGCACAGAGCCATGGCAAGCCATGGTTGATAACACATCATGTAGTTTTTTTTCTAATACAGTGGATTGATCCTGATCTTCTAGCTCGTCTAAAATGTCGTTCAATAAGCCTTTAAGGTTTATTTTATCTCCTAAAATGTCGGGTACAGATCGCACAATAATAGACCCTGCGCCAAAGCTATCAATATCAAGACCTAATTTTTTAAAAGAGTCTTTATGCTCTAATAAATGCGCCGCTTTGGTCTCGTCAAAATCTATGACGTCAGGCACTAAAAGCCCTTGAGAAATGACACCATTTTCATTCATCTGGGTTTTAAATTTCTCATACACAAGGCGCTCATGGGCGGCGTGTTGATCTATGATCACAAGGCCTTGATCGCTTTGGGCAATAATATAATTTTCGTGAATTTGCGCGCGCGCCGCGCCAAGGGGGAAGGCCGATTGATCTTGATCGATCTCAATTTCTTCACTGCGTGCACTGGGATGATATGAGCCTATATGCTGCGGTATATTATAAAATTCTTGCTCCTTTTCCCCAAGCGCTGTGCTTAATCTTTTTTGGCTTTGACAATAATAAGATGAGGGGACGGCAGAAAAAGCGCCGCGGTTCATCGGCATCGAGGGCATAGTATGTTGGCGTGTTTTTGCAAGCGCACTAAAAGAAAGTGTGCTTGATGTTGCCATGCCGGCCTCTAGTAGAGCATGCTTTAGCGCCGTAATCATCAGCCCGCGAATGTGACCTGCATCTTGAAACCTTACCTCCGCTTTGGCGGGATGAACATTCACATCAACCATAGAAGGTGGTAGATCAATATAAAGCGCAACGATAGGATGCCGCCCGCTATGCAATACATCCATATAGGCGGCGCGAATACAACCCAGTAAAAGCCTGTCTTTTACAGGCCGCCCATTAACAAAAAGATATTGCTGCATTGTATTAGCGCGGCTGAGCGTGGGGAGGCCAGCATAACCTGTCACGGATAATTCATCGCGTATTGCTTCAACAGGAACACAATTTTCACCAAATTCTTTACCGATAATGGCCGCCAAACGCTCACGCCGTTGCTCGATTAACGTGCCTTGCTCTGGCGGCAAGAGCATCGCTGTTTTATCATTATGAACAAGCTTAAAACCAATAGCAGGAAACGCCATCGCAATCCGCGAGAGGCTATCTTTGATTGCCGAAAATTCTGCGCGATCGGATTTTAAAAACTTAAGGCGGGCAGGGGTCGCATAAAATAAATCACGCACTTCAATTGTTGTGCCATTCCCATGCGCGGCTGGTGAAATACCCTTATCATGGCCCCCATGAACTTGGATTTCCCATGCCTCATTGCTAAACGCTGGTTTTGATTTAATTGACAAGCGGCTGACCGCGCCAATGGACGGGAGAGCCTCGCCGCGAAAACCAAGGTGATGAATATTGACCAAATCATCATCGGGGAGTTTTGATGTGGCATGACGGCACATGGCTGATTTAAGATCAGCAGCGTCCATACCAATCCCATTATCTCGAATAGAAATAAGTGTTTTACCCCCATCACGTACATCAATATCAATTTGCGTTGATCCTGCATCAATTGCATTTTCAACAAGCTCTTTGACTGCGGCAGCGGGGCGTTCAATAACCTCACCAGCAGCAATCTGATTAACCAGATAATCGGGTAAATGACGTATAGGCATAGCCTCAGAATAGAGCGGTTTTGCGGGTATTATCAATCAATAATTGCATCTTGCTTACGGGCTAGGGATAAGTCGGTGTTATCCAATATGGCGCCCGTTAAGTCGGCGTGGCGTAAATCGGTATTGTCCAATTTTGCCCCCGTCAAATCAGCCCCCATAAGGATTGCATCGCGCATATTCACGTTGGTGAGATCAGCGTAGCGAAAGATCGCGCCGCTCATGTTTGTACGCTGTATGCGGACACTTCCCCCATTAGGATTATCGAATTTAAGGCCTGAAAAATTAGCATCTTGCAAATTGGCTCGCGCAAAAGTAGCATTTTGAAGCGATGAGCCACGCAAATCGGCGCCCATCATGCGGCTATCACGAAAACTACACTCATTGAGGATCGCGCTTTGCATTTTAACCTTGGTTAAGTCCATATCAATAAAATTGGCGCCAATGGCCTTAATTGCGGTTAAAGGGTAACTATTAAGGGTTGTCATCGGCCTTAAATCCACGCCGCTTAGATCCATTTGACTGCCATCGCGCCCTGCTGAGGCAATCCATGCTTTATGAGAATCAAGAAGCTCCTCAAGGTTTTGACCCCGTTCTTCCAGTGTTTCGCCCATAGATCCACCTGATTTTGAACCTGTAATCGCGCCTTGCATCTCAACAGATTTAAGGACGGTCCCTTGCATAATTGAATCTTGAAGGTTTGCATTTGTGAGATTTGACCCCGTAAAATCAGCGTCTGTGAGGTTTGCTCCCTCAAAGCTCACACCTGTAAGGTCAGCCTCATTAATAGTCACACCGCTCATATCTGCATCAGAAAAATCAGCAGAGATCGCTTTAACACCAGATAAATTGGTTTCGGTTAGCTGCGCGCCTGTAAAAATCGCATTCCATGTATTTTCTGTGCCTTTTGTGCCAGCGCGCTTTCTGTTGGAAATAGTCCCATCAGAGTTTTGTTCCATAATTTTTCCTTCACGAAGATCAGCAGAATCTAAATCTGCGCCTGAAAGATTTGCCCCTGCAACATAAGCGCCCCTAAAATCAGCCCGCTTAAAATCGGCATTTTCAAGGTTAGCATTTCGTAGATCGCACGCATAAAAACAGGCTGAGACGAATTTCCCACGAGAGAGATTAGCGTTCATTAAACAAGATCCCGTAAAATCAGCCTGTGATAAATCCGCTCCGCGAAAATCGAGTTTAGAGAGGTCTAAAAACTTAAGCGCTGCGCGCGCGCCGCCTTTTCTGCCTATTGTAAAATATTTATGGAGTTTAATCACCTCATCCAGATCACTTTGGCTAAAACGGACCAGATTACTTGCGGAGGGGATTTTACTGCTCATAATATTCTCACAAATTATCTTTATTGAATGATTTCATAGTGATAGACTACAAATAAAGTACTATTTTATGCCTTGTTTGTCTTTAATTATTCGGTGGAGCCGTGTTGTTGACCCATCGGCGCCCGCTAAATCTTGCTGACTAATCTTAAGCGCCATTTCTTTACCAAGCTCTACACCAAATTGGTCAAAACAATTAATGTTCCAAATAACGCTCTGCACATAGACTTTATGCTCATAAAGTGCAATCAGCATACCAAGGTGAAAAGCATCAATTTTGTTAAGCAAAAGTGTTGTGCTTGGCCTATTGCCCGCAAAGCGGCGATGGGGTTCTGCGCTCTCTTTGCCCTGCATTAAGGCTTGAGATTGTGCGAGCATATTATTGAGCAAGGCAATATGATGGGCCGCATATTCATGATTGGGTGTAATAGCGCCAATAAATTCGCAAGGCACACGATTAGTGCCTTGATGCAAAAGCTGGAAAAAGCTGTGCTGGCTATTGGTTCCAACTTCACCAAAAACGATAGGGGACGTTTGGTATGAATGAATATGCTGGCCGTCTAAATCGATGGACTTTCCATTTGATTCCATTTCCAATTGGCGCAAATAAGACGGGAACTTCTTTAGTTCTTCGGCATAAGGTAAAATAGCTTTTGATCTATAGTCATTAAAATTTCTGTGCCATATATCTACTAAAGCCATCAGGCAGGGTATGTTTTTATCAAGAGGGGCATTCTTAAAATGCATATCCATCGCGGACGCACCCGATAAAAAATCTTTAAATTCTTTAATGCCAAAGGCAATACACAGGCTAAGACCCACGGTAGACCATACACTAAAACGGCCATTGACGTTGTCATCAAATGTAATGATATTTGCTGCAGACAACCCATAATCTATGGCTTTTTCCTTGTACGCTGTCACTCCTATAAAATGATGGGCTAGAATATTTTTATCACCTTGAATATTGGCATGGAGCCAATCTTGCGCTGTTTTGGCGTTCATTAGAGTTTCATGCGTTGTAAAACTTTTTGAAACAATAATAAAAAGTGTTGTTTCCGGATCGCTCTTTTTTAAAATACGGTTTATGTCCGTACCATCAGCATTTGATAAAAATGAAAAATCTAAAGAAGGATGTTTGATTTCTAAAAGGGCATCATATACAAGGCGCGGGCCAAGGTCTGATCCGCCAAGACCAATATGAATGATATGATTTATCGGTTTTCCTGTTGCGCCTAAAAATTGACCGGCTCTGATTTTTTCACTTAAGGTTTCAATCTCCGATAAATCAACATTTTCACTGCGTAATTTTGTATGAAGCGCAGCTTTATTCTCGGTCGAATTTACTTCTTCGCCCTTAAAAAGGGCGTCAATCGCATTTGGGATATTTGCCCAATGTGCAAGATTTAATAAAAGATCACGCGTTTTTTCAGTGATCTGGGTTTTTGAAAAATCATATAAAAGCCCGTCAATCGATAGGCTAAAACGCTCGGCACGCTTGTGATCGCTTTTAAAATAACCTTCGATAGAATCGCTCTGTGTGGCGGCGTGTTGCAACACTAATTCTTTCCACTGTGCACTTTGGGTAGGATTATTGGACATTAGGTATTTCCGTGATTGCGTTTGTTTTTATAGCGCTTTGCGGCTGTCCAACAAAAACTATTGTCTGATTTTCTTTTATCAAAATGCGGCGAGCAACACGCTGGATATCCTCACTTGTGATTGCTCCAATTTTATCGCCATAAGTATCCAAATAGTCAATCGGACGGGCATTGCTGAGCATGCCAAGCGCCGTTCCTGAAATTTTATCAGTCGATGTTAACGTCAGGGGCACAGATCCAATAAGATAATCTTTTGCATTTTGTAATTCATCGCCACCAACAGGTGTGTTTTGAATTTTTTCAATTTCTTGATTAATTATTTTTAGAACATCATCAACTTTATCATTTTGTGTTGATGTCGAAATAGATAAATTTTGTGCCTGATCCAAAAAAGAAAACCCGCTATAAATCCCATAGGTCAGTCCTTGTTTTTCGCGTACTTCTTCCATGAGACGCGATCCAAAACCGCCACCGCCAAAAATGTAATTAAAAACCTGCGCCGCGTAATAATCGGGATCATTTCGGTCAAACGCAGGATAGCTTATCTCAATAATTGTTTGCGGAATATCTTTTGAATATAAGTATGTTCCCGTTTGCGGCTTAAAAGGAACCTCTTTATGACTTAATTCATTCTCGGGTATGCTTTGAAAAATTTGATCAAGGATTAAGGCTAACTCTTTTGCATCAATATCCCCCGCAGCAGATACAATAAGCCGATTGCGGGTCAAATATTTATCTTTATAGGCACGCAAGTCATCTGCACTAATAAGCTCTAACGTTGAAATTGTACCACCACTATTTTGTGCATAGGGATGGCCCTTATAAATCAGGTCATTTTGAAGACGTGCCGCAATCCAATCTGGGTCAGTAAGGGAAGATTTAATACGGCTGATATTGGACTTTTTCATTCTCTCTAATGGCTCTGAATCAAAGCGCGGGCTTGATAGAGCCATAGAAAGTAAATTAAAGGCCTTATCTTTATGGCGCGATAAGGTTTTGACTTGGCCGCCAAAATGGTCGCGACTTCCGCTAAAGGAAAGACTGATTGAATGATCACTGAGCGCTTTTTGAAATGCTTGGCTGTCTAAATCCCCCGCGCCCTCATCAAGCATGTTTGAGAGTAGTTTTGACACTCCTTGCTGGTCAAGGCTTTCATTAATTGATCCTGCACCCTTAAAGGAAAACTCCAAAGAAATAATAGGCAGGCTCTCATCTTCTATAAGCCAGGCTTTAATTCCGCTCGCACTAACAACTTCTTGAATATCTAAAACACGCTCTTGTGCGTTTGCTATGATGGGCGTGCACAATAAAATAAACAGGCAAAATAAAATTCTCATTCTTTATCTCCTGCTAAGTCTCCTGCTTGCGGCGTTAAATAACCTGTTACAGGCGCGCGGTGATAAGGGACGCTTGGATTAAGGTATTTAGCCGCAACTGCCTTCACATCCTCGGCTGTAATTTTTGCAATATCTTGTGGCCAATTTTCAATTTCATCAAGGCTTTGACCTGTTGTCATCGCCCGTCCAATAATCATAGCAGGGCCAGAGAGGCTATCACGGGCAAAGATAGCGGCATCTTGCATGCGCAGAATGGCATCGGCAACCTCTTGATCGGTCACTCCATTTTGAATGATGTTTTGAACTTCGGCTTCAATTGCTTTTTCTAAATCGGGTAAAGATATGCCTGCACTTGGCGTCCCATAAAGCCAGAGTGTTCCAAAATCAAGCGCATCAGAAGACGACGCCATGCCCGCAGAAATTGCGATTTTTTGATCAACCACCAAAGATTTATAAAGACGTGTGGTTGGCCCGCCGCTTAAGATTTCTTGTAAAATATCAAGCGCAAGCGCCTCTTGACGATTACTCGCATAGCTTGGCCCTAAAAATATTTTTTGAAAAGACGGTTCATGAATGGCAGGATGTGATTTACTTAACGTTGTGAGCGCATAAGAGGGTGGTAAAACAGGACGGGTTTTTGAGGGAATATCCTTAACAGGTAAAATGCCATAAGTTTTTTCAGCAATCGGTTTGACATCATCCATCGTGACGTCACCGCTAATAATCACAATCGCATTGTTGGGGGCATACCAACGGTCATAAAATGCTTTAACGTCATTCCACTCATAAGTCTTAATTTCATCCATCCATCCAATGACAGGCGTGCCATAGGGGTGATTGACAAACATGATGCTACGCATTTGTTCGTTAAATAAACTGCGCGGGTCATTTTCTGTGTTTTGGCGACGCTCTTCTAAAACAACTTGTTTTTCTGATGCATAATGCTCTGGCGGCGGCGCGGCATTCAACATGCGATCGGCTTCCATGATCATCATTTTTTCTAAATGCTCTTTACCGATGCTTTGGAAATAGGCGGTGAAATCATAAGAGGTAAAAGCATTATCATTGCCGCCATATCGCTTAACGGTTCGTGAAAATTCACCCGGTTCATATTTATCCGTGCCCTTAAACAACAGATGCTCCAAGTAATGCGCCATGCCTGAAAACCCAGCTTGCTCATCAGCGGCGCCTACTTTGTACCAAATCATATGCGTGATCACGGGGCTGCGTTTATTGTTCACAACCACAATTTGCAGGCCATTATCGAGGGTCAAAGTTTGCGCATTAAACACTTTCGCAAAAGCGACAGGAGAAACACACATGCAGAATAAAAAAAACGCAAAACTAGCCAGTATAATTTTGGCGAAGGGGGGCTTTGTGGGCGATTGAGGCATTGGTCTATTTTTTAACCGTTGGTGTTGCACCATCACTCACAGATTTGCCTTGTTCAATGTTGGTTTGAATACGTTCAGACTCGGCGCGCGCATTCACAACGCTTGAGGGCGCTTCATATTTTTTTCCAGTTACACCTAAAATACGATCAATCGTGGGCTTGTTCTCTTTATTTAATTGCTGTGTTTCTGCATCAATTACATCGCGAATATTAGGCGCTGTTAAATCAACACCTGACTTTTGAAGAAGAATGGATTCGCCTTCGCTAACAGGCGCAGCTTCAGTTTGTGCGACGCTCACTCCTTCTTCACCAAAAATAGCCTGCTTGGCTTCATCAACGGCAGAATCCTCTTGGGGGCGGGCTTGACCGGGGCGCGGCGGACGAAGATTAAAGTTCGGCGGCATTTCAAGAGGTGCGCGTTTTACAATGGCAAACTCATCGGGGGCTTTTTTTGAAAAATCAAACTGCTCTTTCGTGCTTTCACATCCAATAAGCGCAAAACTGATTGGTAAGGCGATAAGGGCTAAAAAGGCTGTTTTATATGTCATATCTTGTACTCAAATCCTGTTATTTGGATGGGTTTCTTTTCGGCTCTAAGAATACGCTATCAAAGACCAAAATGGCAATCCCTATGGTGATAAAGCTATCAGCCATATTAAAGGCGGGGTAATGCCATCCCATAATATGAAAATCAAAAAAGTCAGCGACTGCGCCAAAATGAAAGCGGTCAATCACATTGCCAAGCGCCCCGCCAATCACCATCGAGAGCGCGATTGCTTGCGTCCATGCCGTTGACCGCCATAGCCATACAGCAAAAATGACGGAAATAAGTAAGGCAAGGCCAATCAGAAAATACGGCGTATCGCTCTGAAACAGGCCAAAACTAATGCCATGATTCCAAACCATAGAAAGGTTAAAAAAGGGAAATACTGTTATTGAAACAGGCCCTAGCTTATCAGGATTGCCAAACCACTCCACCAAACCAAGGGGAATCATATCAGGGTGGCGCGCTGGCATTAAAACGCGCTCAACAATCGCCCATTTGGTGAGTTGATCGACAAGGATCATTCCAATAATAAGGGCAAGGCCAACAAGCGGCTTTTTCTTCCTTTCAAAAAACGCCGCCATTTACGCGGCCTTTTGCTTGGCATGAACAACATGATCACAACGATTGCACAGATGCTCAGCATGCTGCGTCACTTCAGGAAGCACTTTCCAACAACGGACACATTTCTCACCATCAGCTTTAAAGCCCATGATTGTCTCATCTTCTAATACTTCATCGATAATTATGACTTCAGAAGTTATAAATATATCAGCAATCTCGTTTTTTGTTAGGCTGCTAAAAGCTTCTTTTTGTTTTCTAGTAAAAGCTATATGTGGAACCGCCTCCAGAGATGATGTAATTTTTTTCTGAGTACGCATTTGCTCCAGAGTGTGCAACACTCCATCACGAACGCCGCTTATAATAAGCCATTTCTTAGTAAGAGATTCATTCTTCCAAATCGCTGGGACAGCAGTAAACTCACGTAAATGTACACTGTCAACATCTTCAAAAACGCCGGTTGGTCTATGGCTCCATGCTTCTTCTGTGGTGAAAGAGAGAACAGGGGCAAGCCATGCGACCAGACAATCAAAAATTGTGGCCATGACGGTGCGCGCGGCGCGGCGATCAAAACTATCGGGCGCATCGCAATACAGACGGTCTTTACGAATGTCAAAATAGAATGAGCTTAAATCCTCGTTGCAAAAATTATAAAGGAGCTTGGCCATCTTCCCGTAATCGTAATTTTCGATAAACCCACGAATTTGGGAATCCATTTCGGCGAGGCGGTTTAACATCCATTGCTCAAGCTCGGGTAATTTTTGGACATCTTCTTTGCTATGAAGCGCAACCGCTTCCGCTTGCGTATATCCATCAATCGCGCCCAATAAAAAGCGCAACGTATTACGTAGGCGGCGATACATGTCCGATGTGTTTTTGAGCGTGTCTTTACCAATACGAATATCTTCGGCGTAATCCGATGTCATCGTCCAAAGGCGCAAGATATCCGCCCCCGTTTGATCCATAATTTTAAGCGGGTCAACAACATTGCCCAATGATTTGGACATCTTATAGCCCTTTTCATCGAGGACAAATCCATGGGTCAGCACATTTTTATAAGGCGCGCGCCCTTTTGTGCCGCAGGACTCAAGAAGGGACGAATGGAACCAACCACGGTGCTGGTCTGATCCTTCAAGATAAAGATCAACCTGCTTGTCTTCACCATTGCCAAGGTCTTGCCGGGCATCAACAACAAAGCTATGTGTCGATCCTGATTCAAACCAAACATCAACAATGTCAAAAATCTGCTCATAGTCATCGGCTTTATACGCGCTGCCTAAAAATTCCTGTGGGTCGCGGGACCACCACGCATCGGCGCCGTCCACTTCAAACGCATCGGCAATACGATTGAAAACCGCTTCATCGTTCAACACCTCGCCATTGGATTTTGAGATAAAAAGCGCGATCGGAACCCCCCACGCCCGTTGGCGCGAAATACACCAATCAGGGCGCCCTTCAATCATGGCAGTAATTCGAGCCTGTCCCTTGGCAGGATACCAGTTTGTATCTTTAATCGCTTGCAGAGATCTCTCTCTCAATGTTCTTGCTGAAGAGTCGTTGCGGTCTGTTCTAAAACTAACATCCATCGCGATAAACCATTGTGGTGTGGCGCGGAAAATAACGGGTGCCTTGGAGCGCCAGCTATGTGGATACTCATGCTTGAGGGAGCCTTTGGCAACCAACATTCCCGCCTCGTCAATTGCTCTGATCGGGGCGAAGTTTCCCTCTGCCATCTTGCCGTTTTTGTCGTAAATTTCCATCCCGCCGAACAGGGGAACAGTTTCACGGAATTTCCCGTCATCCGTGACAAAATCAGTAATTTGTATTATAAAGTCTAAAGGCTGAATAGTTTCATTTACCCAGCCATTTTGAATAATGCTTTGGCCGTGCTCTTTTAGAGTATTGTAAGATTGCACAAGATTAAAATCATCCGCTCCATGGGACGGGGCAATATGCACGAACCCTGTCCCTGCTGTATCTTCGACAAAGTCTGCAAGCAGGACGGGGACGTCAAAGTCATAGCCCTGACCGCGTAGCGGGTGGGCGCATATTGCTCCTGCAATGTCGGACCCTTTAAAATCAGCCAATTTTATAGCATCTGTAATTTTTGCTTTTTCTTTGACATCATCAACAAGTTTATTGGCAATCACTAATTTATCGCCGACTATAATTTTACTGTCATCGGCAACGGCAGAAATCTGATAAACGCCATAATCAATCTCTGCACCGCACGCAATGGCGCGGTTGGATGGCATGGTCCATGGTGTGGTTGTCCAGATCACAATGCTTGCCCCTTCAAGGGCGGGGTTGAAGGAGTTCATAACAGGAAACTTCACCCAGATGGTGATGGATTTATGCTCATGATATTCCACTTCCGCCTCGGCGAGGGCAGTTTTCTCCACCGTTGACCACATGACGGGTTTCAGCCCCTTGTATAAACCACGATTGAGCGCGAATTTGTGAATCTCCCGCGCAATTTGGGCTTCGGCGGGTTTGGTCATCGTGCGGTAGGGGTTTTTCCAATCCCCGATCACACCAAGGCGCTGAAACTGCTCGGCCTGTATATCAACCCAGCTTTGGGCAAATTCACGGCATTCCCCCCGAAAATCAATTGGATCAACTTCGTCTTTGTCTTTCCCTTCGGCGCGGTATTTTTCTTCGATTTTCCATTCAATCGGAAGGCCATGGCAATCCCATCCGGGAACGTACGGCGCGTCATAGCCCATCATCTGCCAGCTTTTGTTAATCACATCTTTAAGAATTTTATTCAGCGCATGACCCATATGGATGTTACCGTTCGCATAAGGCGGGCCATCATGCAAAATCCAGCGTGGCTTCCCTGCGCTTTTGGCGCGAATTTTCGCGTATAAATCCATATCTTTCCACAGTTGAACCATTTCTGGCTCTGCCGCTGGTAAATTACCGCGCATCGGAAATTCTGTTTTGGGTAAAAAGACGGTGTCTTTGAATTTATCTTTATTGTCTTGTATATCGCTCATGCCCGCGAATATGGGCGAAAATGGCTTTTAAATCAAGGCTGCTCTTAATAGAAGTATTCAAATAAAACAACGGCTGAAGGGACGCTTAAAAACGCGAAAATGGTGCTGAGTAACACTGTTGCCGCTGCGCGTTCAGGATGCAGGTTTAAGGTCGCGGCATAGGCCACCAAATTCCCTGCCAGTGGGACAGTGGTCATCACCGCCAACATCAAATGGACTTCACGCGGGAACGCCCCAAAATAAAGGCGATCAAGGATAATTACCATGAGCCCAAAAAGCGGCCAGAGGACGAATTTGGGCGCAAACATGCTCGCCACTAATTTCCAATCAATCTCCAATTTAGATTGTTTGGACAGCGCCACGCCAATAATCATCATCCCAATAATCACCCATGCGCCAATACTATAATCCCAATACCGAGTGAAAGAGGAGGGAAGCGGCAACCCACTCAGATTATATAAAAGCCCCAGCCATATTGCATGAATAACGGGCAGTTTAATGACTTTTAAGAGCGCACCTTTTAGCGTCGCATTGCCCCGCGCACCAAAGAAATAGCCAAGGCCAATTTCATTTAAAAACGTCCCAAGGTTTAAAAGCGCATAAACCCCAACCCACTCTGGGCCAAGGAGCGCAAGGATAACGGGCAGGCCAAAATACATGGTATTGCCCGTAACAGACCCCATGCCAATAAGATTGGCGGTGTTGTTCTTCCAAACGCGTATCGCTATATTATAGCTAATAAGCCCGATCGTGCATGAGCCTAAAAAGAATATGATCGGTAATGCCACATATTCAGGGGTAAAATTCATCTGCGCCATCGCCCCAAAGTTTACAATTGGCGCAAGAATATAAATGGCTATGGTCGCCATAGACGGCAAATTCACATCCATCCACCGCCCCGCGATATAGCCAAGGGCAATCAGGATATAAAGGGGAATAATATTGGCTATCAGAAGGGAAATAATATCAATCATGCCAAAGACTATAGAGGTAAAAAAAGCGTCTGTGCAGACGCTTTATAAATTTATTTAAAAGCTTTTTCGTAGCGCGGTACGATTATCGCTCAACAGTGCTCTTTGCGCATTGATTTGCCTTTCTTGCAACGCTGCTCGCTCATCTGGCGTCATTTTAAGCAAGCTCCCTCTTTGCTGCTGTTGTTGCATGATTTGGAGTGGCAAATCCCTGACAGCTATAATTGGTTTGATTTCTGTTAAAACAGCTTGAGAAAAAGCGATCACAGCGTCTTGCAGCGCTTTTTGTCTCTCAAATTGATGTTGTTTTAATTCTCCATTATTTGCAGGAATACCGAATAATGCCGAAAGCGCCGTTTGTGTATCTACTGTGTCGACAATACTTTGAGGAGGGAATAATTGTATCACTCTGCCCAAAGGCGCATCAGCTATAGGGTCATCTGGTACCAATGTAGCAGCTGTTTTTAGCGCTGAAGCGGGTGTTATTTGTTTCATTATCTTAAAGTTTTTCTCTATTTGTTCTTTTTAAAGGCCGCGCAAAGTGTCATTTTTGACCTGCTATGTCAAATGTTTTCCACAGGTCTGTGGATTATTTTAATTTAATAAAAAAATCAATGCCTTAAGGCGTGGCCGTGGGTTTATTTAGGCGCGCTTCATACGCCTCTTGGGCCTGTTTCCGCTCAGCCTCGGCATCAATTTCCTCAATTCTTCGTATGATAGGATTAAAGCCCTTCACAAGATTTGATTCAGCCAATTGCGGTGATATTTTCCAATCATCATGCACAGTATGATTTGCACATGTTGCAAAGGCGCTTAAAAAAGCCCCAAGCAATTCTCTGCCCTCTGGGTAATCCTCAGTCGGGATAGGGTATGACGCGTCATCTTCATCATTTTGTGGGTTTGTTAAACCAATAAGCGCTTGATCGACCTGATAAAGATTTGTTTCTGGATTTTGACGAATGGCTAAATAGGCATTCACGGTTCTGCCCGATAAAAAAAGCGAGACAGAGGGAAATTTATCTGATGTATCAATATGCAAAGTCATTTGATCGCAATCGCCTAAATCATATTTAACGTGATGCCCGGGGTCAAAATCGCTATCTGGGATTTGGAGGCCTATATCATTTATGAGGGCATAAAAATTCTCATTTTGTATAATGGGATTTTGGGTATCGACAGATGGGTCATCCTCAAAATCACCAAAAAGAATGATTTCAAAAGCTTCCTTAAGAGCGCCTACTTGCGCATATTTGATGGCACTTGAAAAACGATCAGCGATTTGTTGAAACATAAGACACACCCTATAATTATTTTTTATGAGAGATGTTCTATTTTATTATGGTAATCATTACAAGAAAATTATGACAAAATTTCAAGTGCTTTGGTACAATCTTTTTCCATTTGGATGATTAAATCATCAAGCGAGTTAAACTTTGCCTCCCCTCTAAGGCGCTTAATAGGGCGCACTCGGATGGTTTTATCGTAAATATCACGATCGGGGAAATTAAGGATATGCGCCTCAACTTGCCCTTCTTTCACTTCAAACATCGGCCGGATTCCAATATTTGTTGCCGCAGGATGCCATTCATCTTCACCTTCAATCTGTACACGCGTGGCATAAATACCATAAGCGGGGTGAATGGTGTCTTTCATCAAAATATTGGCGGTCGGATAGCCCAGTTCATGCCCGCGGCGATCCCCACGAAAAACAATTCCTTCAATTTCCCATTCCCATCCGAGCAAGGCATTAGCCTTCTCAATTTGTCCAGTGCGAAGGGCTTCGCGCGTTCGGCTAGAGGAAATCACCTCATTCAGGCTGTCTAATACTGGGGCAACAAGTGTTACTTTTATTCCTGCCTCTTTAATTGTCGCTGGTGAGCCCTTACGCAATTGTCCAAAACAAAAGTTTTCGCCCACAACAACGTGTGCGGCCTTCAGCCCATTAAGAAGCACGTTTTGGATAAAGTCTTCCGCTGTCTGGCTTGCAAATTCCCAATCAAAAGGAAGGGAGAATAAGTAATCTGCTCCTTGCGCGCTCAAACGCCTTGCCTTCATGGCGGCAGGGGTGATGCGCCCTGGTGGTTGATCGGGCTGAAAAAGCCGGCGCGGATGGGGCTCAAACGTTAAAATGCCGAGCTGACAGCCATGCTCTTTGGCTATATGGCTCGCCTGTTTAATTAATTCTTGATGCCCTTTATGAACACCATCAAAATTACCAATCGCAATTACGCTGCCTTTGGCGTGGTGCGGTATTGCTGATATGTCACTAAAAATCTCCATGCCAAGCGTTTTAATCAATTCAGGCTTTGAAGTATATCCTTTTTTAGATTTTCAAAAGCCGTAGGCGGCAAATCTTCAATATCGGGCCCTTCACGGGTGGTCATACGCATTTGTGGCGGCAAGTCCGCATCGCTTAAAGGGGCGTATTGATTATATGTTTCTGGTGGAAATCTGAAATCCCACCATTCTTGAGGGATGGGCAAAAGGGGCAGATTAAAAATGCGAGCGGCCTCCAACATGGCGTCCTCAAGTATTTTTCGGTTGTTTAAAATGTCGTCACTCAAGCCTTTGTAATGTCGCCAAGAGCTCTTCTCCATACCATCAAAAGGTGTGCCCATGTCGACTAACTCACCCTTATGATTAATCAAGGTGAGGTCAATCGCCATGGCGCGCGGATGACCGCCAGCGCCGGGCGGTGCGAGCATACGCGGCTCTATCATCCATTCAGGATGCGCTTTAACAATAGGCGTTTCCTGCATCACTTTTTGGGAATCAACGGTGCGTAAGCTATCATATATTAATAAATTCAAGCCGTAGCGTTTCTTAACTATCCTTGCTGCCTTAATGGTAATGAGTGCTAAATCATGAAACACCCAAAGCCGCGCCTGATCATGGTATATTTTTCCAAAAATATTATCTTTGTGATCGGCATTTTTATAAACCACATCAATTTTAACGGGCTCAATGCCTTCAAATATATCAAGTGGCACAAGCTGGTGGGGTCTTATTTTTTTGAGCGTCATTATAGTTTTTTATGCGCTCCATCACAGAAAGGCTGACCGCCTGTTTGTTTGCACTGACAAAGCCAAACCTTGCCGTCTTTTTCGGCTTCGAATTTAAAAGATTTATAATCAGGCGCTTTTTCGCGGTGCGCCCCATCGCAAAAGGGCTGTTTACTGGAATGACCGCAGGTGCAAAAAGAGTAGAGCTTGCCTTTCTCCAATTCCACTTCAACAGGATATTTTGCGGCAATTTTTACTTGGCTTGGGGAATCGGACATAAGGGCACTCCTTTAACATCATGATTTGAATAGCTAATTCATTATTAATCCCACTTAAAGTATAATGAACAAGTGGTATGATATATGCATAGCATGACATTGGTATGACACAAACGCCATAAAAAGATTGGCGTTTAAATGGCTACAGTGCATTTAAAAAGCGTTTTAGAAAAAATATGATAAACAAAATTGGCAACATTCTGTCGGGGGCTCAATCAAAACAGCTCACGGCAATTAAGAATGTACAGCGTGACATTGACACCACGCAGCTTAAACTTGCCAGTGGTAAAGACGTCAATAAAGCTCTTGATAACCCGAGTAATTTTTTTAATGCTAAATCTTTAACAAGCTCCGCCTCGGATTTAAACAGGCTCCTTGATACAATCGGTCAAAGTACCCGTACGATACAAGAAACGGACATCGCCATTCGCGCCGTACAAAAACTGATTGATCAAGCAGAGGCGTTATTGATTGAGGCTGAAATTGAACTTTTTCCCAGTGGCGGCGAACCTGAACCTACAATTATCCCTGACAGCATCGCTGATTTTATTCCTTACGCAGGGGCTCAAGACGGGGGCGGGACAGTGTCGCTGGCCAATGGCGGTTTAGATATCACGTTTTCGGGCAATAACTGGAAGCGCCTTGATTTTGGATACACCATCACAGAAAATACGATTTTGAGGTTTGATTATCAAAGCACGATATTGCCGGAAATTTCTGCTATTGGCTTTGATAATGATAATAATTTTTCCAATAACCCTAATTTCTTTTTCTTAAACGGAACACAAAATGGCGGAATTTCTTACGCCGCGCCTCAACCAACTTTTGAATATGATCGCTCTGGCGATGTTGTCTCAATTGAAATTCCCGTGGGGCAGTTTTTTACAGGTGATTTTAACTTTATCACCTTCATCAATGACCATGACGCAGCGCCCGCCAATGGAAACGCAACCTTTACTAACGTGACTTTTTTTGAAGGCAATGACGTGCTTTTGCCCCGCGACAAACAGGAACGCGCCGCGCAATATGAGGCTCAATATAATGAAATTCTCAATCAGCTTGATGCGCTGGTCGAAGATGCCAGTTATCGCGGCATTAATTTGCTTGATTCAGATGATCTTCGAACAGATTTTAACGCGCCGCGCACAAATTTTCTTGAAACGGAAGGGATAGATGGGACTTCACTCGGCCTTGGCTTGACAGATCGCAGCTTTCAAAGCTTAAACCGTTTAAGAACATCCCTCGGGCAAGTGCGCGAGGCGCGGGAAACTTTACGCGAATATAACGCCACAATCGCGAGTGATTTAAACATCATCCAAACTCGGCTCGATTTTACACAAAAATCAATTAACACTCTCAAAAACGGCAGTGAGGATTTAACCTTAACGGATTTGAACGAGGCGGGAGCAGAGATGATCTCCCTTCAAACCCGTCAATCCATACAAATCTCTATCCTCTCGCAGCAAGATACTTCTATCGCTGATTTATTACAGAGCCTTATTTAAGCATCCTTTAAAACTCAAATTTTATACCCGCAAGCGCCGTCATTGGCTTGCCTGGTCTAGCCCCTGCAGGGCGGCGCGATGCGACATATTCTGTATCGAAGATATTGTCAGCGGTAAAAAACAAGCGCGTGTTTTCTATCACTTCGTACTCTCCTGCAAGATCAACAATAAAATGAGAATCTGTCCCTTGACCACGTGCAATAGACCCTGTGCCTGCTTGGGTACGCATTTCATCTACATATTTACCCGATACATTAAGCTCCCATAACGGCGCCACAATTCCTGCCGAAACAAAGAACTGATGTTCAGGAATATAGGGCAATTCATCCCCTGCCGTCACATTGCCCCATTCATCAAATCCACTGACAAAGCTATTTTGGAATTCGGCCTTGGTATAAGTGTAGTTGAAATGAAGCGGCAGACTAAATTGTGACATATTAAACAGAGGTGCGGCGTCATAACCAACTGAAAACTCGGCGCCATAGGCATCGACTTCGCCCGCATTAAATTGATCGCCCGTTGCGCCGCCTGAACAGCCAGAAGAGAGCGTACATTCGCCCAAAAGGTTCGAATAATCATTAAAAAACCCGACTAGCTCAAAGTTCAACCCTTGTCCGTTGTAACGCCCACCAAGTTCATAATTGATACTCTCTTCGATATCATTATTGACGTTCCCTGGTCCAGGGGGGGCAAAGCCCTTATGGATTCCGCCAAACATGCTAAATGTGTCAGTAAACGCATAGCCAAGACCAATACCAGGCACAAGTGCATCAACAGAGCTTTCAATAACTTGCCCATTGTTGAAATCTTCACGTTTTAAGTCGATATACTCGTATCGCACGCCCGGAACAATCGTCCAGTTCTGATAAGACATTTCATTAAGCAGGTAAAGCGCAGTTGCCTTAGCACTGGCATGACGGTTTGCATTTGATCCAGGGGCGCCCTCTCTAGTAAGCGCCATAACGCCATTATTGATGGCGTATAGATCCTCGTTCTGAAAACGATCTTCTTTGTCGTAATGATAACGCGCGCCAAATTCTAATGAATTATCCACGTCACCTGTTGCAAATCGGGTTGCTAAATCACTTTGAATACCTGTGGCGTAGTAGTTCCGATTATTGGCCCGGATGGTCAAATTATTGGCGGCGCTGCCGTCTAAATTTGCTTCCCCGCGAAGCGCCGCAAGATAAGTCGGATCATTAAGTGCCGCGCCTAAACTGCGCGTAACGCCGCCAATGGTAACGTCGTCAAGCTTGTACCAATTCCGTGCAAATTGATTGTGATATAATGTGGTCGTTGCATCAAAATTGCCAAAGTCTGCAAAGTGTCGAATATGATAGCTACGATGACTTGCGTCCATATTGTCATTTTGGGTTGAGGCATAACGGCGGAAAGGATCATTATCGAAATCATCTTGCGTTAAGCCTAAATAAGTTTCATCTGAGTCTTCTTCGGTTGCGCCAAATTTCACTTCAAGAGATTGGTAAACATCTGCCGCCTCGTCAGTGCTGATTTTGACTTTCCCCATCAAATCTTGGATCGAATATCCCGTATCGCCGCCGACAATATCAATGGACTTAAAACCATCCGTTTGGTCATGACTGGCATCAATCACAAACCCAATATTCCCTGATCCAAATGCGGCGCTATCGCCGTAATGCCCTTGCACGCGCTTTGTGTTATCCGTGCCATACCCCACAAGTCCCTCAATCTCGCGCGTTTCAGGGACAGAGCTTGAGATTAAATTCACGGCGCCGCTTGTTGTGCGGGGGCCAAATTTAATTGTGCTGGATCCTTTTCTGACCTCAACGGCTTCCATGCGGCTCACACGCGGAAAATAATAAGCAGATGGGGACGCATAAGGGGCGGGGGCAATCAAGATGCCGTCTTCCATAAGCGTAATATCCGCGCTGCGCTCTGAGCGTCCGCCACGAAGGCCGATATTAGGGCGGTTCCCGTATCCTTCTTCTTCTTGAATGTTGACGCCGGGAACTTGGCGCAAGACGCGATTAATATCCGTGTAGTTATTTTTATCAAGGGTCTCTTTATCAATAAATTGGCCTGATCCAGTAAGATCGCTTGCGCTATCTGCACTGCCAATAACCATAACGCGTTCCATGACCGTGTTTGCATGGTTTTGTACGTTATCTTGCGCGTGCGCCAATTGACTGAGGGTTGACGTTGTAAGAATTGTCGTCAGTAAAAGCGCTTTTTTAGTCGTGTTTGTCATTTGAATGGGCCCCAATTTATGGTTAACGGTGATATAGACTTGCAAATGATAATGATTATCAATACAAGAATGAGGACTTATAAAACCGAGCAGGTACAGTGTCAATAATGAAAATCATTCTCATTTAGGTTTATTTGATGATTGTGGATAATATATTTTTAAACGACGGCAACAAATCACGGCTCATCCTTGCGATCGGGGCCGCTTTGCTGTTGCACAGTGCTGTGTTTGTGTATTTTTCCTTCTCGCCTCACCAAAAAATAATGCCCGCTGACGTGTTCAGTACGGCGACTAATATAAGTATTAGTTTTGTATCTCCCATAACGGCAAAACCAGTAGAGCCAGTTCAAAAGAAAAAAGTCGCGAAAGCCCCAAAGCCTGCCCCTGCAGAACCTCAATCTTTAAATAAAATAGAGCCTGCCGCCGCGCCGCCAGTGAGAGCAACGCCAGAACCTGAAATCATCACCCCGCCAGAATTAATAACAGCGCAAGCCATTCCCGTTATATCCGATAGAACTATAACAGGTCACCGCGTTGCGCCCGAATATCCCGACCTCGCCTTAAAAATGCGCCAAGAGGGCGTTGTTTTAATACACGTTCTCATCGACGAAGAGGGAATGCGTCAAGATATCAAACTGCACGCACCATCCCAATTTGCTCTGCTTAACCAAGCTGCGATAAAGGCGGTTAAAAAATGGTCGTTTGATCCCTATATGATCAATGGCCGCGCCACCCAAAGCTGGGTTGAAATCCCAATTGAATTTAAAATCCAATAAGTCACATTAAAAATGAAAGCGCATCATGAACGACATCATCACACAAATCGGCCCTTTGCTCTATCCCCTTTTGGGGCTATCGCTGATGGGGGCAATCCTTATTGTTGATCGTTTTATTTTTTTTATAAGGCTTCCTGCGCTCCACAAATCTGAAAGTTATATGGCGCTTACCACTGAATTAGAGGCTAATAAACATTTAAATAAAACCGTACGTGATGAGCTGATGTCTTTTCGTCTCTTGGATCTGCAGGCCACACTCACCCATGGCCTTCACTTTTTGCGCCTGATTGCTATTTTGAGTCCCATGGTCGGGTTATTAGGCACGGTGCTTGGTATGATCAAGGCCTTTAAAGATATAGCAGGGCAAACAGGGCCCGTTGTACCCGCGATGATTGCCGATGGTTTATGGAGCGCGATGCTCACTACCGCTTATGGGTTATCCATAGCCTTGCCTTGTTTATTTGCGGCGTTTTTATATACCCGCATGGCCGAAAAACGCCTTGGCCTTTTTCAAAAACACTTAAATGCACAAAGCTTAAAAATCGAAGGCGCGCAGCTGAATGATTGATATTCCAAATCAAAAACGGGGCAATATTGCTTCTGATCTCATGCCAGACCTCACGCCTTTATTGGATGTGATGTTTATGTTGATTGTGTTTTTTCTCCTAACGGCAAATGCCGTGCCTTACGCAATGGATGTGAATTTACCAACTGATCCAGAATCCATCACACGCGCAGTCGAAGATCCTGATTTGCTCTCGGTCACTTTACTGCCCGACGATCAGGGCTGGAAAATCAATGATTTGTCCTTCACAAGGGAGCAAGATTTTAAATCCGCTCTCAAAGAAAAAGCGCAAGGTAACAATAAAGTCATGATTATAGGCGACAAAGAGGTTTCAATAGAAAAACTGCTTCATGTCATGGCATTTTTACGTAAAAACAACATAGAAGCCGCCGACATCGTCATGGAAAAATAAGAAAATTACTGGCTGTCTTAAAGTTGAATCAATATTACCCAAAGTCTTATAAATATAAGCATGACTGATGCAAAATATATAAGCGATGTATTATTTTGCTATTTCAACCGTCAGCGCAATTCCCATTCCACCGCCTATGCATAAAGTCGCAAGTCCCTTGGCCGCGTTACGCTTATGCATTTCATGAATAAGTGTGACTACAATCCGTGATCCACTACACCCGATCGGGTGGCCCAAGGCAATCGCGCCACCATTGACATTGACTTTAGACGGGTCAAAGTCCATTTCCTTCATAACGCACAAGGATTGAACGGCAAACGCCTCGTTACTCTCAACCAGATCAAGATCATTGACTTTCCACCCAGCCCTTTCAAGAGTAGAGCGGGAGGCAGGAACAGGGCCGTGACCCATAATAGCAGGGTCCACCCCTGCCTGCCCAATTGATACAATACGCGCCAAAGGCGTTAAATTATATTTTTTTATAGCCTCTTCACTAGCAAGGATTAAAGCCGCAGCACCATCATTAAGCGTGGAGGCATTACCTGCTGTTACCGTACCATCTTTTTTAAAGGCAGGCTTCAAAGCCGCAAGGGAGTCTGCTGTGGTATCGGCGCGTATGGATTCATCCTCTGTAACGACTATATCCTCCTTACGGGTTTTTATTGTGACGGGGATGATTTCATCCCGAAAGCGTCCCTCGGATTGCGCCTTGGCTGCTTTTGTCTGTGAGTCGGCAGAGAATTGATCCTGTGCCTCGCGTGAGATGCCGAATTTTTCGGCAAGATTTTCTGCTGTTATGCCCATGTGGTAATCATTGAAGATGTCCCACAAGCCATCAATCAGCATGGTGTCTTTCATTTCAACGGAGCCGAATTTGCACCCTGGGCGCAGCTCCGCCACGTGGGGGGCGCGGGACATACTTTCCATACCGCCGACAAGCGCAAGGTCAACCTGCCCCGTCATAATCTGCCCAGCTCCGTCAAAAATGCTGCGCATGCCTGACCCGCAAACCTGATTGATGGTGTAAGCGGTTGTTTCCTGTTTCAGGCCGCCTTTCAAGGCTGCCTGACGGGCGGGGTTCATCCCGTATCCGGCCTGTAACACCTGACCCATGATACACAGCTCAATCGCCGCAGGATCTAGTCCAGTTTTATTCAAAAGACCTTCAATAATGCTGGCGCCAAGCTCCGCAGCAGTTAGAGAGGATAATCCTTTTTGAAAGGCTCCAATAGGCGTGCGGCGAGCCTCAACTATGTAGACAGATTTCATATCACTCTTTCCTGTTTCCGATTTTTTCTATGCTGCGTTTAACCATTTGCCGATAGCGGGCGGAACTTCCTTTTGCGCCCTGCCACTGACATAGATCCCGATATGACCGCCATTGAATGATAATTCGGTATAATCTTTTGTTCCAACATATTTTTTTAGCGCCATAGACGCGCTGGGTGGAACCAGATGGTCATCCTTGGCATAAATATTAAGGACAGGCATGGTGATATTTTTCAAATCCACCTGATGAGCACCGATTTTTACCTCACCCTTGATCAGGAGATTTTTTTGATAAAAATCCTTGATAAATTGGCGGTAGGTTTCGCCTGCCTGATCGGGGCTATCGAAGATCCATTGTTCCATCTGCATAAAATTTTGCAATGTGGCCTCGTCTTGCATAATTTCGACCATGTTCAGATATTTTTGCCCCATCAGCTCAAACGGCTTCATGGATAAAAATGTCCAGTTCATATCATCCCCAGAAATATTTCCCATGGTGTCGACTAATAAATCCACATCAACATTTTTGATCCAGTGCGTCAGGGTATTATCGGGCGTATGAAAATCAACCGGTGTTACCATGGTAATTAGCTTATGAATGTTTTGCGGATGCATGGCGGCGTAGCATAAGCTGAACGCTCCTCCCTGACAGATCCCTAAAAGATCAATCGCGTCAAGATTGTGACGTTTGCATAGTTCCTTGACGCATAAATCAAGATAACCGTTGATGTAATCATCCATGGTCAGATATTTGTCTGTTCGATCAGGATACCCCCAGTCAATGAGATAAACATCCTGACCTGCCTCCATCAATCCGCGAACGGTTGAGCGGTTTTCCTGAATATCTGTCATGTAAGGACGGTTCACCAGCGCATAACAAATTAATAGAGGACGATTATTCTTTTGCTTTTGTTTAATATGGGGTTTGTAGTGATACAGTGTCACCTTGTCTTTTTGAAAGACGATTTCTTTTTCGGTCACACCGGCAGGAATATTTTGAATTTTTTTCAGATTATCCAGGCCTTTTACAAATTTCTGATTAAAGCTGGTGATTTCCTGAGCCAATTGCTGAGGGTTAAAATATCCGGACTGTATCATGGATTACTTCCCTTTCTTTTTTGTGTTTCTGGATTGTTTGCTGGATGCAGGCTGATTTTTAGGCGCTGCTTTTTTTACGGCTGTTTTTGCCGATGCCTTAACAATTTTCTTTGTAGACTTTTTCACGCCTGGTTTTGCTGCGGGCGCTGCTTTGATCACAGCCCGCTTTACTCCCATTTGCTTTTGCAGTGCTTCAATCTGCTGTTGCATCTTTTCAAATTCATCGGGAATCAAGCGGTCACAAGTTGTTTTGATTGCGTGAACTTTTTTGCTGAGGGTATCGACCTCTGTGCGGGTCGGGATATTCATGGACTCCAATACACCATCCATCATGAGGGATGCCTGTTGCTTGAGCGCCATCATACTATTGATCATCTGGCCGTAAAGAACCGTGTAAGCCTCTGTGACGACATAGGCGCCGTAAACCTCTTCTGCTGCCATGGTCCAAAGATCATAGATATCTTTTAAAGAGAGGTTTTTCTCCTCCTTGTTCATTTCCTGAACCAGCTTCAGCTGAAACGCCGCCAGCGCCTCTAACCCGACTTTCCCCATAGCCTTATTGTAGTCATTCGTAGTCTTTTGATATGACATCATGAGCGCGATAAATTTTTTGTATTCATCTTGTGACTTGCGGTTATAGCCAAGGGAAGGCATGGCCAGATATTGTTCTATCTGTTCTTCGAAAAATCCTTGCACGACGGAAAAATCACCTGAGCGATAGATTTTGTTAAAGGCGTTTCCTGTAAATGGAAACAGGAAAGAAAAACTGTTTGGATTTTTCATCATGTCTTCCGCACGGGGGGCGGGTTGATTTATCATACCTGAAAAGAGGGCTGTCATTTGGTTTATCCAATCCTGTGCAATCTGATCAATAGATAGATTATCATTGGAAAGTGATGTAAAACGCTGCGCCATCTCAAAATAAGTCTGGCTAGCTTGTCTGATCTGCGCCATAAATGAATGCCAGTTGCCATCTTTTTGTTCTTCTGAATTTTTTGCTTGTGACGGCGCGCCCCCCATCATAGACAGCCAGCCCTCCATAAAAGCGCGTTGTGAATTAAGAATATCGTTTGCATTAAAATTTTTTGCCTCTGACATGATGTTTCCTTTTTTGAGAATTATTCAATTATCTTTAGACCATATAATGGTGCATCGCAACATATTATATTCGTTACATACAGCTTTTTTCCTTGCATTTCTGCGTGTTTGTAAGGTATTTCTAAATCAACATCCTGTAAATTTTTTATTTAAATTTTTTTTTAAAAAGGACGCCTTCCCATGACCGTAGCCCTCAAAAAAATTGCTAATGATACCCAAGCTCCTCCCAAGGCTGAGCCCGTTCGTAAAATTGCTCTGGTGACAGGAGGGACAGGGGGAATAGGCTCTGCCATCTGTAAAAAACTGTGTGATATGGGCTGTCTGGTCATAACAACTTACCGGAACGAAGAAAAAGCAAAAGCATGGCAAGAGGAAATGCGCCAAATGGGCTATGAGCCGATTGTAAAGGCCTGTGATGTTTCTGATTTTGCATCCTGTCAGTCCATGGTCTCCCTGATTGAGCAAGATTACGGCCCTATCAATATTCTGGTGAATAATGCTGGTATTACAAAGGATTCAACATTTAAGAAAATGAATGTCCAGCAATGGCGTGATGTGATGACCTGCAATCTAGACAGTGTCTTCAATGTCACGCGGTGTGTCATTGAAAGCATGCTGGATCGCGGTTATGGCCGTGTCATCAATATTTCTTCAATTAACGCCCAAAAAGGACAGTTCGGACAAACCAACTATTCCGCTGCAAAAGCTGGTATGCATGGATTTACCAAGGCATTGGCTCAGGAGGTCGCTCGCAAGGGTATTACGGTCAACACCATTTCCCCCGGATATATCGCCACTGATATGGTGATGGCCGTGCCTGAAGATGTGCGTAACAATATTATTGCACAAATTCCAGTGGGTCGTTTGGGTAAGCCGGAAGAGATAGCGCATATCATTGAATTTCTTGTCTCCGATTCATCTGGCTTTATCACAGGCTCAAATATTGCCGCCAATGGCGGACAGCATATGGATTAAATTTTCATTGTCTGATCAGCCCCGACTCATTAAGAAATATGCCAATCGCCGTCTGTATGATACAGCCGAAAGCCGGTATATTGTCCTTTCTGATATTCTCGCTTTGATTCGCAGGGGAGAGTCTTTTCAAGTTCTGGATGCCCAGACAGACGAGGATATCACCCGAAGCGTCCTGGTGCAGATTATTATCGAGCAGGAAAGCGGGGAGCGTCCGCTTTTTACCACGGATATGCTCTCCGATTTTATTCGTCATTATGATGAGGGAACACGGCTCGTTTTTTCAGAGTTTCTGGAGCGCAATTTCAAACTTTTCACGGAGCAACAGAATTTGTTCCAGAATCAGATGGACAAGCTGGTCGGAAAACAGGCTATCAACACTTTGACTGATATTGCCCAAGGCAACCTTGATTTTTGGCAGAAAATGCAGGAAAATTTCTTCAAATCGGTTGGGGCGCATTCTGACAAATCAACAGAATCTGATAAAAAAACTAAAAAATAATCCTTATTTTCCTTGAAATTTTCTATTTTTCTTCTATTATTGTGCAGTGCAACAATATTGTTGCCTCATACTTTTAGGAGAATATCATGACAAACACAAACGAAGCATTCGAGTATTTAATGAACTGGAACAAGTCCTCTTTTGAAGCCATCAAAAAACTGACAGAAAACAACATGCGTATGAGCGAGAAATTGATACAAGAGCAAATGAATCTCTGTAAATCAATGGCTGCTGATGGCGCAAAGATGATGGAAACTATGTCTTCTTCCAAAGATCCACAGGACATCATGAAAAAGCAATCTGCTATGGCTGAAGAAACAGGCAAACAGATTATGAAATCAGCACGCTCTTGCGCGGACATTCTTGCTGAAGCAAGCAAATCCTATGCGGAAATGTTTGAAGCCAACATGGATGCTGCCAACAAAGCAGCCTCTTCTGTTGCCAATGTAGCGAAAAAAGCAGCGTAATTGGAGCGATTTATTATGAGAAAAAGAACTGCTCTTGTGACTGGTGGCGTTGGCGGAATCGGATCAGCCATTTGTAAGGATTTCCTTGAAAATGGCTACACGGTGATAGCCAATTACTATCCTGCTGAAGAAAAGCACGCACAGGAGTGGCTCAAAAAACATCAATCGGGACATGAAGGCAGAGTCTTCATTGTTCCGGGGGATGTTGCTGATTTTGACTCTTGCGTCAAAATGGCGGAAATCATCAAAAAAGACCATGATTTTGTTGATACACTAATTAATTGTGCCGGTGTGACACGCGATAAAACCTTGCGTAAAATGGAACCCGATATGTGGAATCTTGTTATTAATATTGACTTGACGGGTGTTTATAACGTCACCAAGCAATTTATTGATGGTATGCATGACAATGAATTTGGGCGTATTATAAATATCTCCTCTGTTAACGGGCAAAAGGGGCAGTTTGGACAAACCAACTATTCGGCCGCAAAGGCAGGGGTGCATGGTTTTACAATGGCCTTAGCTCAGGAAATGTCCCGCAAAAACGTAACAGTGAATACAATCTCTCCCGGTTATGTTGAAACGGATATGACAGTTGGTCAAATGAATGCCGAAATCCTTGATAAAATTGTCGGTCACGTGCCGATGGGGCGTATGGCCAGACCAGAGGAAGTGTCCTATGCCGTTCTGGCGCTCTGCGATGAACGTGCTAGCTATATCTCTGGAACCAATCTTGGGGTCAATGGCGGCTTCTTTATGTCTTTCTAATCTGAGAATTATATAAAAAACCCTATTAATTGCGATTAACTGTAGAGCGTTTTCACGAGACAGTCTCTGTAAGACTCGTGCATAAAATCAATCTAAACCTCTCATTGTAAAATTAAAACAACAGTAATTATTGAGGCTGACGCTCAAGATTATGATTAGGGGATTTATTGAGGTGACATATGATTTTTTTTACTGGAGCTCTCAGGGCAAATAACTTTATCTGTCATTAAGTTCAAGTAATACAGCTTATAACTATTTTTTAGAAGAAACCCTCTTTGATACCATTATGGCTCACAATGATTAGCGCGTGCCTGTAACATTTTTTGATTATTACAATCTTGATGCCCGTATTTTTTTCGTAAATGTCTCAGGGCAATGGCTTAAAAACAAAAAAGCGTCTTACCACCTTCCAGACGGGTGCTAATTTATAAAAAAGTACAAAAAACCCAGTAAAATCAATGAGTTTTTAAAATTAGCGCCAGTGCTAAAAATAGATAAAAGCGCTAATAATGAAAAAACCTATGTATTTCAATCGGTTAAATTTGAATAATGGTCAAAAGGACACTTCCACTTAGCGGAACTTTAAAGCCCACTACCTACAAACTTGGCAATACCCTCTGTGCCATCGTCCATTAAATTTAAGAGTCTTTTTCCTTTCATTAAAGGCAGTTCCATCATAGAGGAAATCAAACATCCAGTAGCGTGGTTTGCTTCACTACCTAAGCTTCTACTAACAACACCTTTCGTTATAATTCCACCACCAACTAAAATAGGACTACCGCTCATTTTGCCAGGTATCTTTGCGTTAAATTCAAAATTTGGTCCGTCCGTTGAATTTTGTTTTTCTGTAATGTTATCATGATAAATGGCTGTCACCGAGCCAACAGAAACTGTTAGTTCAGGTTGATAATCGTCACCGTTTAGTCGAATATTTCTCATTTCAGGGTAACCAATTGCCACGGCTTTATCATCAAGTTTTAGATTGTGTAATCCTATATTCAATGGTTGATAGGGACCTATGAAGTCGTGTTCACTTACTTTACAAACCGCGATATCTATATCTAATTTAAATTCTGGTTTTTGAGATGGTAAAGGGCTTTCGTGATCTTTACCCCAGTGAAGCGCCCATTCAAACGGGCACATAAACCATTTTGCATCATGCATTGGTGAAGGCTTAAGAAAAGGTGCGCCCTTCATTGCAGGGTTGGCAGGTAATAAAATTCCATAGCGCAAATCATTTCCAAGTCTTTGTGATTTTTCACCAACCTGCGTTAGATTTGTATAATTTTCATCAACTGGATCACGAATTACGTGTGCCGCAGTTAGAAGTAAACCCGAAGCACTAATAAAAAAACCCGTGCCGATACAACGCATTTCTTTATCACCATCATTCCACGCAACGATAGGCACGATACTTTGTCGAACTAAAAATTCAGTCATACCAAATGTTGCGAAGAGATTGTCCATAATAGGACCAGGACTTTGAGTCATTAGGGTCATTTCACTTTCGATTTTGAAATAGTCCTTTTCAAATCCTTCACGAGGTTTTAGATCAATTCCTTGCAAATCATGACCAGACCAAGAGCCATTTTCACCCTTTTTCCAGATGGTTTTTAAAATACCTATGTTTTCTTCTTCTGTTGTGCGCATACAACCTTTTTACTTCATTAAAGAAAGTTTTGTTACCCATATGTTACCTTGGACGAAAAATTGTATTTCCGTCTTGCGGCTAAAAAGACATAGAGAATTGAAATTAAATAAGAAAATTGGTGGCGGTGCAGAGATTTGAACTCCGGACACAAGGATTATGATTCCTCTGCTCTAACCACTGAGCTACACCGCCACGGATATTTTGTTGCGAAGTTATGGCCTATAAGCCGCCTTTTTGTCAAGCGGCAATCGGCATCGATGAATTTTGGCTTTCGATAATCCAGCCGCCGCCTAAAACGCGGTCATCCATGTCGTCGACGCCATAACAAACGCCGGCCTGACCGGGCGCAATACCGTATTGTGGGTTTTGCAAGTGGATCTGGGCGGTACCATCGGCGTTATTGTGCAGGCGCGCAGGTGAGGGCTTACTGACTGAGCGCAATTTCACCATGACATCAAGGCCATCATGAGGGATTTCAATCAGCCAATTGCATTGATTAATCGTTATAATGTCACGAGCAAGAGCCTCTTTTGGGCCAACAATGACTTGGTTGGCAATCGGGTCAACTTTAACGACATAAAAAGGGGAGTTGTCATCATTATGACCCCCGCCAATACCAAGGCCGCGGCGCTGTCCGATGGTGTAATGAATAACGCCTTGATGCGCGCCCATGACCGCGCCGTTCATATCCACGATCGTGCCATGCTTTTCGGCCTCTGGTCTTATTTTCTTAACGACAGAGGCATAATCGCCATTGGGAACAAAGCAAATGTCCTGGCTATCGGGTTTGTCACAAACCAAAAGGCCGAGGCGCTGCGCATGCTCGCGCGTAACATCTTTTGTCCACGCGCCAAGGGGAAAGCGTAAGAAGTTAAGCTGGTCTTGCGTTGTGGCAAAAAGGAAATAGCTTTGATCTTTGCCGCCATCAACCGCGCGGTGCAGCTCGGCTTGGCCTGTTTGCTCGTTGATAACGCGCTTAATGTAATGCCCTGTTGCCATACAATCGGCGCCTAAATCTTGGGCGACCTTGAACAGGTCACGGAATTTGACGGTTTGGTTACAGCGCACGCAAGGGATTGGCGTTTCGCCTTTCATATAACTATCGGCGAAATCATCCATGACACTTTCACGGAAATTATCCTCGTAATTGAGGACATAATGCGGGAAGCCTTTTTCTTCGGCGACGCGCTTGGCATCATAGATATCCTGGCCCGCGCAGCACGCGCCTTTGCGCTCCACCGCTTTGCCGTAATCATAAAGTTGGAGCGTGACACCCACAACATCATAACCTTGCTCATGGAGCAGCGCAGCCGTGACAGAGCTATCAACGCCGCCGCTCATGGCGACGACAACGCGTGTGTCTTTTGGGTCTTTGTTGATGCCTAAACTATTCATTATGGCCTTTTATAAGGGCAAGAGTGCCCAAAAAGCAAGAAAAACGATACGATTTGGTCCTGATTTAACGCGCGCGTAATGCTTCCTTTAGTTCGTTCGGCTGACAAGCATAGGGTGGGGGGTGAAGCCCTTGATATAAAACGATTCTCGTTTAGTTCGTTTTTTGGGGGGATAGGAGCGGGGTGATGCGTTTTGCGGGGGTGTTTACATGTACAAAGTATAACTGAATAGTGTGACTATTTATAGGAATATAATCATTAAAAAGTACTTTTTATTGACATATTTCTTAAATAAAGATAATTTGTCCTTCACAAGGATAAAATTAATGAACATTAGAGAAAAAAAACCTGTCACCAGAGAGCTAGTATTGCTTGATATCAAACCGCAGTCTTTCTCTGATGAATTTAGACGGTTACGCGACGAACAAGATTTAATGTATCTTAAAGGATGCAGAAGAGAAGTTTTGTTAGGCCGTATCGATGCTTTACGCTTTTTGCCTGAAAATCATGAAGGTGTTGTTGTCTATACGGGAAGAGATGCCTACAAACATATGCTTACCTATGTCACTGGTCTTATTAGTCGCACGAGAGGTGAGAGCCAAATTGTATCGCAATTTAAAGGGGCTTATCGTGAATGGCATGATAGAGCACCAGCTTTAGCGACAGAATTTAATCGTTTCTATAGAAGTATCATCCATGACAATGGTCTGGTAAGGAACATTGTTACGTATAACTTAAAGCCTGCCTTTTATGAGGCTTGTGCACATGAGTTATCACAACAAACTGGAGCGGATACCGTTTTAGTTGTTGTTAATTCCGATAAATCCAGATCAAAGCCTGATGATCTTACAGAAAATATCGTGAAGTATTTAAGCAATAACAGAAAAGGGGCGGCACAAAAAATTGTGTTCACGCATCCAGATCCACAGGTTTTACAAAATATATATAGTCATTTTTTACGCCAAAAATCAAAAGGCCATATTACAAGTGAAATAGAAATGCGCCCCTTTGAAAAAGCCTTTGATGCAACCTCACATTTACAATGGATGAATAGAGTATATGTATGTTTACCTATGGGCTCTAACCCGGATGCTGACGAAGTAATGCTAAAACAATGGGGCCAAAAAGAAGCTTTGGGCGGGACTTTAATACATCTGGGCGGAAGCAAAAAAGCAGACAGGCAGTCATCGGGTGTTTGGAGTGGCGACCCTCTTTTTAATTATGTAACACCTGAAAAGATACTGGGCTGGCAAGAAATTCGAAAAGGGCAGAATGAAAAAATCATAGAGGTTGGTAAAAAAGCATGCGGTGTCTGTGCAGATATTAGGCAAGATAATAAGCGACCTAACTAAGAGGCTTTAAGCAGTATATCTACCACTCTACCTCAGCGCCCGGCATTGCCACTCTAAGGCCGTCTAGGTCTTCCGTGATAATAATCTGACAGCATAGGCGTGATTCATCTCGCACATCGAAGGCGAGGTCGAGCATGTCTTCTTCGTCTTCGGAAATCTCGCCGTCAATCGGCATGGTTTTATCTTTAAACTTGGGATCAACATAAAGATGACAGGTGGCACAGGCCAAGCCGCCGCCACATGCGCCCTCAATGGCCTCAATCTTCTCTTTCACAGCAACTTCCATGAGGGATAAGCCAAGAGGGGCATCGACGTCCTTGGTGCTTGCGTCTTTCATGATGAAATGAATTTTTGGCATTGGTCTTCCTTATGCTTGTGTTCTTTTTATGATCTTGGTGTAGCTGTTTAAAAACGTATCTATATCGTGTTGCGTTGTATTCCACCCCATCGAAATGCGCAAGGCACTTTTGGCCTCGCTTTCATCGGCGCCCATGGCGGTGAGCACGTGCGAGGGCTTAAAAGAACCGCTAGAGCATGCTGATCCGCTGGATACAGCAATGCCATCAAGATCAAGCGCCATCATTTGCGTTTGTGCGGGTACGCCGTGAAGGCCGATATTTGATGTATTACCGACACGCGGCATATGATCGCCATAAATTTTAATGCCATTGGTGAGCGCGCGGATTTTTTCTTCCATGTCATCGCGCATTTTTGTAATGGTTTCATCATAGTGCGTGATGCTATCTTTTGCGATCTGCGCGGCCAAACCCATGCCTGCAATCCCTGCGGTATTATGCGTCCCTGCGCGGCAATTTTTCTCTTGGCCTCCGCCAAGCATAAAGCGCGGAGTCTCTAATCCTGATTTCGTGATGAGCGCACCAACGCCTTGCGGCCCTGCCATTTTATGCGCTGACAGCGCCATGTAATCTGCGCCGAGTTTGTTGAGAGAGATATTAATGCGCCCTGCGGCCTGCACGGCGTCTACGAATAAAAGTGCGCCGTGATCATGTGCTAATTGCGCGGCCTCGGCGACGGGCTGGATCACGCCTGTTTCACTATTAACCAGCATGACGCAAACAAGCGCGGTTGGCTCTGCTTTCAATAACGCCTCAAGCGCATTTAAATCAATCACGCCATTTGTAGTAACGGGGATTTGCTCGCTATCGGGCGCCGATTGTAAAACGGCGGGGTGTTCGATACTTGAGACCAAAATGCGCTTACCGCGAAAATGATGAAGGACGGTGTTAATGCTTTCTGTCGCGCCGCTGGTAAAGGTCACTTGCTCAGGGGTTGCGACGCATAGATCGGCCACTTGGGCGCGGGCGTCTTCAATATATTTTCGTGCAGCGCGGCCATAGGCATGGACGGATGAGCCATTACCCACGCCTTCCATGACACGAATAACCAAATCACGGACTTCTGGACGCATGGGCGCGGTGGCGTTGTAATCTAGATAAATGGGCATAACATCAATTATTCACAATTATATCAAAGGCTTATAAGATAAAAATAGACTTTTGTTTTTCATTTGTATATATCATTACCATAAAATAACGAATAAATTAACAGTTTTACTATTGGGAAGCTTTATCAATGCCAGAGATTATCTTTAATGGACCTGCAGGCCGCCTCGAAGGCCGTTACCATCACTCAAAAACACCCAATGCGCCGCTTGCGATGGTGTTACACTCAGATCCTGAGCGCGGCGGTACGATGAATAACCGTATCACCTATATGATGTTTCAGGCCATGAAAGATCGTGGTTTTTCAGTCTTACGTTTTAACTTTCGCGGTGTTGGTAATTCTCAAGGGGTTTTTGATCGTGGTGAGGGTGAGCTGTCTGATGCGGCTTGCGCGCTCGATTGGATGCAGGAATTAAATAAAAATGCACCCTATGTCTGGATTGGGGGCTTTTCCTTTGGTGCGTGGATCGGCATGCAGCTTTTGATGCGCCGTCCAGAGATTGAGGGTTTTATCTCTGTTGCGCCGCCAACCCATCAATATGATTTTAGCTTCCTTGCGCCATGCCCATCATCAGGACTGATTATTCGCGGGGAGCGCGATGATTTCATTTCTGAGGAATCGACATTAAAGCTCGTTGAAAAACTAGATGAGCAAAAAGGAATTGATCTTGATTACCGCACAATTGGCGGGGCAAATCATTTCTTCCATGATAAGACCGATGATTTGATCGCCCATATCCATGACCACATGAACAAGGCCGAATTTGCAGGAATGAATGTCCCTGTGAATATCAAAAAGACCAAAGCGGCGTAAATCTTTTTCGTCTTATCCCAATAAAAAAAGCCGCTTTTATCAGCGGCTTTTATTTTATTGCGTGGATAATACTAGGCGGCTTTTGCATGGGCTTTAATCGTCTCCATCACGGCTTCGACGTGGCCGGGGACTTTGACATTATACCATGCGTGTTCAATTTTTCCGTTTTCATCAATCAAAAACGTTGACCGCTCAATTCCCATATATGTTTTTCCATACATGCTTTTTTCTTTGAAAACACCATAACGCTCGCATACATCCGAATTTTCATCAGAGGCAAGGGGGAATTTCAAATCATACTTTGCTTTAAACTTATCGTGCTTTTTAACGCTGCACTTTGATACGCCAATTACTTGGACGTTTATCTTATTCAGCTTTGTCAGGTTTTCATTAAAGCTACACGATTCTTTGGTGCATCCGGGGGTATCATCTTTGGGGTAGAAATAAAGAACGACTTTTTGCCCTTTAAAGCCTGATAAAGTGATTTCGCCATCCCCATCGGTCGGTAAGGTGAAATCAGGGGCTTTGTCGCCTGTTTTTAAGATGCTCATGCTTTGTTCCTCTTTTATATGTTGCTCACTTCATTTTTACTGCATTTGGTGTAAAATACACACTGACAATTCGTTAAATATCTTTAATAATGACTTTATGAAACACATTGCGCTCAAAAGCCTTTCTAGCCTGACCAAAATCCTTCTTGTTTTTCTTATTTTTATAATGATTTGCGCGGGCGCAGCGATTTTTACGCTATCAAAAGGCCCGATTAACCTCGATTTTGCCAAAGAGTATATCCAAGCGGCCCTAAGCGATAAGCAGGCAGGCTATACAGTCACGATGAGCAGTTTATATCTGGAATGGGAGCGTAACGAGAACGCGCTTTTGCTCACCCTAGATGATTTGGGTCTATCACAGGGCAAGGCGGTGCAGGATTTAAAAATTGAAAAGGCGCGCCTTGGTCTCTCATTACCTTTTTTACTCGTAGGTGAAGTGCGCCCCACAACCTTGCTGATTGAGGGGCCTGTTCTTAATTTGGTAAAAACCAATGGTGCGTATGATCTTTTTTGGGAAAAAGATGATGATCGTTTGCAAAATAAGAAAGCTATAGAGAATAAAGAGCCTTTAAACAAAAATGATATTCAACAAAAACTGGCTTATACCTTGGCGCAAATTGCTAAACCTACGGAAGCAGAGTTTGGTCGTTTTTCTGCCCTTAAAGAAATTGTTTTAAAAGATGCCGTTATTGAGGTGGAAACACATTATCCCTCTTATATCGAAAAAAATTATTTGGTCGCGCTGGACCTAAATCTGCGGCGAACAAGCCTTGGGCTTGATGGTAATTTAGCGACAGGGCTTGTCGGCGCGGATGAGAGAAAATCGAGCATGAGAGCTGATTTATCATACCGAAAAAAACAAAAAGATCTGACATTTAATGGCCAGCTTATTGATGTTAATCCGGCGCAGTTTGCAGATTTGTTTGGTAGTGATGCAGTTATTGCAAACCAGAAAATTCTGCTTAATGGTACATTAAAAGCGTCTTTGAATCCTGATATGAAAATCGAAAATGCAGTCCTGAATATTAAAATACCAGAGGGTGAAATAAATATCCCTCATGAATATGACGCGCCGATTTCGATTAATGATGCGGCAATTGATGTTGCCTTTCATCGTCTGGATAAAAAAATTATCCTGAATGCGCTGAACGCCAATATTGGCGGTATTCCTATAGCGGTTACAGGTGCAGGGTCATTTGAAAAAGGTCTTATTCATTTACCGTTGAGCGCAAAAATTGATGAAGTGCAATTTGATAATATCGCCAAGCTCTTTCCTAAATCTGAGCGTGAGAGCTCTGCCGCTGATTGGATAAGCAATCGTCTTATCGGGGGGCGAACATATGATGTTGTGGTAAGCTCAACCTTAAAGGTAATGCGCGATCCTGAAACCAGCGAGCGTGTTGTTACCCTTGATGCGCCGCGCGCAGAATTTAAGTTTGAAGATTTAACGGTCAAATATAGTGATACGCTTATGCCTGTTACGCAATCTATCGGGAGCGGTGTTTATGAGAATGACTCGCTGACGATTACCGCACAAAGCGGTTTTATCGGAGAGGTGAAGGGAACGGATGTTAATGTAACACTCACTGATTTGGCGGTTGAAGGCGGCGGTTTTGCAAAAATTAAAGTTAAAGGGCAAGGCCCGCTTAAAACAATTTTGACCTATATCGCTGCGGAGCCGATTGCCTTGAATGAGAAAGAAATTGGTATTGATGCCAAGGCAGTGGCGGGCAACATCTCCTTTGATTTGGCTTTAGAATTTCCAACCTTAAAAGATTTACCCAAAGAGGAAGTGACCGTTGTGATTAACGGGACGCTGAGTGACATTAAATTGCCCAATATTGTGCGCAGTTTGGAATTAACAGGCGGGCCGTATCAATTGGGTTTTGAAAAAGGAAAAGTGTCCCTCTCAGGCAAAGGTCAGTTATCGGGCCGCGCTATTGATTTGGATTATCAACAATTTCTTGACCCAACGGGTAAGGATTTTGATACGAAAGTAACAGCAAGCCTTTCTGCGGATAAGGAGCTACGCGACGTTTTTGGAATTGATCTGGATGATTATATAAGCGGTGAAGTGCCGATTGACGTTATTTATACCGACAAAGGCAAGGGCAACGCCGTTATTGATGTCAAAGGCGTCATGGCGCCAACAATTGTCCATATTGAGCCCTTTCAATACCGCAAAGAGCCGGGGGTAGCCGGTGATTTTAGCCTGCAAGCGATTGTCAAAAATGATGTGATCCAAGAGATTGATCGTTTTAATCTTAAAACAACGGGGCTGGAATTAAACGACGCACGTATTTTATTTCGTACCCTCAACAATAATGAGGTCGAGATTGCGCGGGGTAATATTACAAGCGCCATTCTTGGGCGGACAAAGGCCAAGGTTGATTTTGAAGTCACACCAGATAATGTTTTAAAAGTTGTCGCCAATGGCCCTGTTGTCGATTTGTCTGCGTTTTTAGATCAAGATAAAAAGACGAACCCCGTATGGCAAAATCCAAAAGAGAGTAATGGCCAAGCGATGAAAATATCGTTCAAGGCCGATAAAGTATTTACCGTTAAAGATGAATTTATTCGCGGGGCGCAATTTTACGTTGAAACAGACGGGGAGAGCGATATCACCCGCATCGAAATTGATGCCAAGGTTGGTGATCAGGGTGATTTTTATGTGCGCTTCAAACCCGAAGGGGATGTGGGCCAGCGGACTTTCCGCCTTGAATCATCCGATGCGGGGGCAACACTCAAGGCGTTTGATCTATATAAAGATATGCGCGGTGGCTCTATTCTTATTTACGGCAGACCACAGCGCGGGGATTTCAAAGGGGATATTTATGGCACGGCGCAGATTGAAAATTTTAGTGTCGTGAACGCTCCTGCCTTGGCGCGTTTGCTTGGCGCGATGAGCCTGAGCGGTGTTCAAGATACGTTGAGCACAAAAGGGGTATCGTTTACAAAACTTGAGGCGGGGTTTGAATGGCGCTTTCGGGATGAGGGTAACTTGCTTGTAATTAAAGATGGCCGCACATCAGGCTCCTCACTGGGGCTTACATTCGAAGGGGTGAATGATATGGGCGCGGAAACTATTGATATTTCTGGCACAGTTATTCCCTTATCAGGCGTCAATAAAGTGATTGGGGACATTCCCCTTATTGGAGATATTTTAACGGGCGGGTCTGCGGGCGGTTTATTTGCCGCTACTTATACAATGAGCGGCCCGTCAAAAGACCCCAAAGTGATCGTGAATCCACTTTCTGTTTTGACGCCGGGTATCTTTAGAAAGATTTTATTTGAAGGCGGTGTTGAATCCAAATTGCCAGAAAATAAAAACCCGTCTCAAAATGTGCCGGCCAATGAGAATAAAACTGATTTTTCAAAACCGCAAAAAGCAGGGAATTGAGTGATTACTTTAATATAACCTCTAAAATTGCGTGTTTTTTCTTACCTGCGGATAGCATGAGTTGGTCTGGATGACTGATGCCCAATATTGCATGAACATCAATTATAGTTTTGCCACCTAGTTTTGCACCATTTTGCTTAACTAATCTTTTAAAATCCCCTTTACTATCGCATAGACCAGCTTCGATAAAAAGATCTGCTATTAGTTTTTCTTTAGCGTCTATAACTTTTATAGTAATTCTAGGCAGGTCATCACCAATAATGCCTTTCTCGAACACTTTTTTCGCGGTGGCTTCGGCATCGATGGCGGCTTGTTCTCCGTGGCACATTTTGGTGGCGTTAAAGGCAAGGATCTTCTTCGCCTCATTAATTTCTGCGCCCTCTAAAGCCTCAAGTTTCTTGATCTCATCCATTGATAAAACCGTAAAACGACGCAGCAATGTACCAACCATGACATCATCAACATTACGCCAGAATTGGTAATAATCGTATGGCGACAGCATATCTGCATTAAGCCAAACCGCGCCACTTTCAGTCTTGCCCATCTTACGCCCATCAGGGGTAGTAAGAAGCGGCGCGGTGAGCGCAAAAACAGGTCCACTTCCTCTTACCAAGACACCATCATCTCGTCTTTCTAGCGAGGCACCCTCATTACATACTTTTCTAGTAAGCTCAACGCCGTTGATAATATTGCCCCACTGGTCTGAACCCCCCATTTGTAGAATGGTTTCATAACGTCTGTGAAGTTCTAAAAAATCATAGCCTTGCATGATCATATAATTAAATTCAAGAAGACTGAGAGGACTTTCTCGCTCAAGACGGGTTTTGACTGAGTCAAAAGATAGCATACGGTTCACCGTAAAATGACGCCCATAATCACGCAGGAAATCGAGATATTTAAGCTCAGACAGCCAATCATTATTATTGACCATCTGCGCGTCTGTTTCCCCTTCACCATATTTCAAAAATTGTCTAAAGCATGTGTCTTGGATATGCTTCATATTTGTTTCTATAGTTTCATCATCTAGCAGCTTACGCTGTTCATCTTTAAAAGACGGATCGCCAATTTTTGATGTGCCCCCGCCCATAAGCGTGATTGGCTTATGGCCGCATGCCTGAAACCAATAGAGCATCATGATGCCTGTGAGGTTACCAACATGCAGGCTTTTTGCCGTCGCATCAAACCCAATATAGGCGCTCTGCACACCTTCCATGAGTTTGGCATCAAGGGCTTCAAAATCACTACATTGGTGAATAAAGCCGCGTTCTTCTAGGATATTAAGAAATTCTGATTTATAGTTATGTGTCATAAGGAATTTATAACCATGAGTAAAAATAAAGTCTATACCGCAATTGGCATGATGTCGGGAACGTCCCTGGATGGGGTGGATGTGGCGTTGATTGAAACGGATGGCAAAGATTTAACCACTTTGCTGGATTTTAAGACTTTTGACTATAAACTGGCCGAAAAGCAGGCCATTAAAGATGTTTTTGGCGCAACAAAGCCTTCCAAAAAGGTCTTAAAGGCCGAAAATGCGGTGACGCAGGCCCACATTAGGGCGCTCAGGGAATTTGGTCATAAGGCCGATGTGATTGGCTTTCACGGCCAGACAATATCGCATAACCCCGCACAAAAATTTACATGGCAAATTGGTGATGCCCAAATTATTGCCGATGAAACCCAGACCCCTGTGATTGCTGATATGCGCCAAGCGGATATTGCGGCGGGAGGGCAGGGCGCACCCTTACTCCCGCTTTGTCATCGCTCTTTTGCCGCCACTACACAAAAACCTATCGCCATTTTAAATTTGGGCGGGGTGGGGAATATCACATGGCTCGGGCGAGACCGCATGGATATTTTGGCTTTTGATACGGGCCCCGCAAACGCCCCGATTGATGACCTTGTACAGGCCAAAACGGGTCAGGCCTATGATTCAAATGGCGCGCGCGCTTTGGCAGGAAGGCCTTTACAATCGCTGATTGATGATTGGCTCTCTCATCCGTTTTTTGATAAAACCCCGCCAAAATCGCTTGATCGAAATCAATGGGACGTGTCGGCGGTTGCGGAGTTTGATTTGAATGATGCGATTGCCACGCTCGCGCAATTTAGCGTGCAAAGCGTTTTAAAGTCCCTCAAGCATTTACCAGCAAAACCTCATGCCCTTTATGTGGCAGGCGGCGGGCGGCATAATAAGGCCATGATGACATGGCTCAATGAGGCACTGGATTATCCTGTACTGCCTGTTGAAGATATTGGCTGGAACGGCGATGCGCTAGAGGCGCAAGGATTTGGCTATCTTGCAGTGCGCTCGCTTTTGGGCCTTGCCTTAACCCTTCCCACAACAACAGGCGTGCCAGAGCCTTTAACAGGCGGCGCGCTTTATACACCTTTTGTGACGCGTTCTTTTTTGGCGGCCAATACCAAATAGCGCTTTATTGATAACGCTAAATTTGGTTAATAGAGCCTATGAGCATTATAAAAATTGCCACCGATGAAACGATTGCAGAGGCCGCCGCGCTTATACAAGCGGGGGAGATTGTTGCCTTGCCAACGGAAACTGTTTATGGGCTGGGCGCTAATGCGTTTAACAGTCTGGCGGTGGCAAAAATTTTTGCCGCGAAAAAACGCCCTAGTATTAATCCGCTGATTACGCATATTGAAAGCCTAGAGAATGCGCAAAAGCTCGCCTATTTTTCGGATGAGGCCATGAGCGTCGCGCGTGAATTCTGGCCTGGGCCTCTTACTCTTATACTGCCGCGCCGCGCAGATTGCGGCATTAGCGATTTGGTCACGGCGGGTCTTGAAACGATTGCCTTGCGTATTCCTGCCCATAAAATTGCCCGCGCACTTATTGAAAAATCGGGTGTGCCCATCGCCGCGCCAAGCGCCAATAGCTCCGGTGAGCCTTCCGCCACAACGCCGCGCCATGTACAGCAAAGCCTTGGAGAAAATGCTCCCTTTATCTTGGCGGCAGGGGCGTGTGATGTTGGGTTAGAATCCACTGTGCTGGATATGAGCGGTGATGTCCCTGTTATTTTAAGGCCGGGCGCGATAACGGCGGAGGATTTAAAACCGCTTTTGGGCGTGGTTGGCTATGATTTGGATAATCATGAAAAACCAAAATCTCCGGGGCAGTTGCTTAAACATTATGCGCCGTCTATACCTGTTCGCCTCAACGCCATAGATGTCAAAAAAGGCGAGGCGCTTCTTGCGTTTGGCGGGTTAAAATTTATGGGTATTGAAGGGGGCGGGCATGCGGCTGATATGCCGGATCACGCCCTTCGAAATTTAAGTGAGGAAACAGATTTAACGCAAGCGGCGGCAAATTTATTTACCATGCTGCGTGATCTGGATGTGCCTGAAAACAAAGGCATAGCGGTGATGAATATCCCAGATCACGGGCTTGGCATTGCGATTAATGACCGTCTTAAACGTGCCGCGCAAGGACGCTAAGCGTTATTCTAAAATACTCAGCAAGATGGATGTTGCGTTTGTTTTATTGTCGTAAAGTGACGTGGGCAATACGCTTGCTCTTTGGCTGAAAAATGTATCAAGCTCATTTTGAATTTGATAGAGCGATCCGATATGACGGTTATTCCCATTGGCAAATTCATAAACGCGATTGCCGCGCCCATCAATAATTTCAATTGGCTTTTTAAGTGAGGGGGGGATGTGTTGATATCCCTCTTTTGCGGTCGTGTTTTGAACTAAAGAATTGGTCTGCGCCGTATCATTTTTTGCAACGCGAAGCGGCGTTTCGATTGTCGTGTCGCCTGATCCCGCTTGAAACTTTTTATCAAAAAAATCATAGATGGCTTGTAATGTTTTGGGTGTACCCGTTTGCGTGTCATAAAAAACATTACGGTTTGCATGAGCGGCTGCAGGGAAAAGATCAGCGCCGCTCGCCATGGGATTTTTCTTGAGCTGTGATAAAAAGGCACTCGCACCCCCTGCGCCCATAAAATGTGCGAAATAAAGCTCCGTATTGCCAATATCTCCACCAACGGTTTTTTCCAAATATGTCTGATTGTCCTTGGCAAATTCGGCGGCCATGAAAGAGGCGATTTGCGGGTCTTTACGCAGCTCCAAGAGGCTTTTTTTATCAAGGGTCGTATCAATCCCATATTTTGCACCGTGCTCTTTGACCATGCCCATCCACGTGCTCTCAATGAACTGAAACAGCCCCGTTGCAGAACTGGTTTTGGCCTTGGCGTCAGGTTTAAAGCTGCTTTCGGCGGCGGCTTTTTCCATGAGATAGGCAAAATCGACCCCTGTTTTGGCGCTTGCCGATTTTATGGCTTTTAAAACGCCACTGGGAGCACGCTGAGCGAGGGCGGCTAAGGTATTGTTTTGTAATGATTTTAAGGCGTTAGTCATAGGTCCATCGTGGTTATTGTCCAAAATACTCTATGATATACTTTCAAATGCTGTGCCAGTTAGGGTTTGCCCGCTCTTCATCTTGATTTATACTTTTCCAAATGATTTGAATTTCCAAAACCTTGAAAGAAAATTATGTCCGATTACCACCCGCCGCTAAAAGATATGCGTTTTATCCTCGATCATGTTGTGGGGCTTGAGAGCCTGCCAGAGCATCCGGATTTGGGCCGGCTTGATGGCGATATGATTGATAGCGTGTTAGAGCCTGCGGCTAAACTTGCAAGCGAAGTGCTCGCCCCGCTCAATTGGACCGGCGATCAAGAAGGGTGCACGTTGACAGACGGTCACGTTAAAACAGCGACAGGTTTTAAAGAAGCCTACGCGCAATATCGTGATGGCGGTTGGAACGCCGTACCATTTGATAGCAACTATGGTGGGCAAGCCCTTCCGTGGTTGGTTGCATTTCCCTTACAAGAAATGTGGCAAGGGGCAAATATGTCTTTTGGTTTATGCCCACTTCTTAATCAAGGCGCGGTCGAGGCTATCCATCATCATGGATCGCAAGAACAAAAAGACTATTACCTTGAAAAACTAATCTCTGGACAATGGACAGGAACAATGAACTTGACTGAGCCACAAGCGGGATCAGATTTATCCGCGATACGCTCCAAAGCAGAGCCACAGGATGATGGTTCTTACAAGGTTTTTGGGCAAAAAATTTATATTACCTATGGTGAGCATGATATGGCGGAAAACATTATCCACCTTGTGCTTGCGCGCACACCTGATGCGCCCGAAGGGGTGAAAGGCATATCGCTTTTTATCGTGCCAAAGATATTACAAGACGGCACGCGCAATGATGTAATCTGCACAGGGATTGAGCACAAACTGGGCATTCATGCCTCCCCCACATGCACGATGCAGTTTGGCGATAAAGGGGGCGCGATTGGGTATTTGGTTGGCACTGAGAATGAGGGCCTGAAATATATGTTCACCATGATGAACAATGCGCGGCTTTCTGTTGGTCTTCAAGGCGTTGCAATCGCTGAGCGGGCGTATCAGCATGCTCTGTATTATGCGAAAGATCGCGAACAAGGCGCGGCGCTGACGGATAAAACAAAACGTATCACAATTTCTGAACATGCCGATGTCAAACGTATGCTCATGAGTATGAAGGCGCAAATTGAGGCGGCGCGCGCGCTGACTTATGAGGCGGCCTTGGCGCTGGATATGGCGGCAAATGGGGATGAGACCGCGCAGGCTAAAGTTGATATTTTGACCCCTATCGTCAAAGCATGCTGCACGGATATGTCCCTTGATGTCACCTCGACAGGGCTGCAGATTCATGGCGGCATGGGCTTTGTTGAAGAAACAGGGGCGGCGCAATATTATCGCGATGCGCGTATTCTTCCCATTTATGAGGGCACAAACGGTATTCAGGCGATGGATTTGGCTTTTCGAAAAACCCTGCGCGATGGCGGGGCAAGTGTGAAGGCCTACATTGCAGATTTAAAAATAAGAGCAAGCGGTCATGCGGCCCTTGAAAACGCTATAGCGGCTTTATCTGATGCAACCCATTGGATGATTGAATCGGCGGGACGTGATTTGGATTTAACCGCGGCCTCAAGCGTGCCCTATCTTAAATGTTTCGGTTTGACGGCCATGGGCGTGATGATGAAAAAATCAGCCGATAAGGCCCAAAAGCAAATTGCAGCGGGCGCCTCAGACAAGATATTCTATGCAGAAAAAATAAATACGGCAGAATTTTATATGACCCACTTGCTTCCTCTTGCTATGGCGCATAAAGAAACCGTTATCCATGGGGCGCAAAGCGTTAAACTGGCACAGTTTTAAAAATAATATGGTTGAAAATTATTTAGCACGTGCTTTTGCATTTCTCTCTTCAATAATACGCAAGGCTTCGCGCGTTGCTGGGTTGCACTGCGAATAGGCATTCGTTTGCAGATTTTGAATATGAAGCGATCTTAAACGCGGGTCATCTGAAAATTTCCTAGCGACATCATTGGCGACGCATTCACAAAATTCTTCGTTATCTTTGCGGCGATGACGCATAGCGGCGGCATATTCAGAGCAATTAAGATAAGCCTGCCCGGCGATACGCTCTTCGTTGACGCAGCCTCTTGAATCATCATCAAATAAAGTCTGCAAAATGGTTTCTTGCGGGCGGATGAATTCATCTTCATCGCGAATTTGACGGAACGCCCCTGCAATACACGCGCAATCAAAATAGATCGCGCGCAAGGCATTGCCCTGACACTGCTCATAGACATACATGGCTTCTTGATCTTTTTCATCATCTGAAAATTCGCCGTCATCTTTCATAAAGTAATAGCTGTTTTTCACTTCGTAATATGCAAACGCAGGGCCCGCCGTGGCGGCCACAGCGATAAGGATAAAAGCCAATAAAAACAATAATTTATTCATTAATCGATTTTATCACATTTATTTAAGGAATGTAAAAAGGATATAAAAAAACGGCCCCATGAGGCCGCTTCTTTTAATTTCGTGCGCTATAAAAACTACGCTGCTTTGTCGCCTTTAAGTTTTTTCCAAAGGCCACCAAAATCAAACGCGCTTGAGGCTTGCTCTTCTTGTTGCTTTTGGTTTTGGTTTTGTCCTTGAAGGCGTTTCATGCGCTCTTGCAACATTTCTTCGCGGCGTTTACGCGCTTTTTCTTCACGCTCTTTCAACTCTGCCTTTAATTCTTCGGCCTGCTTTTGGCTGTATTGGCTGGTGATGAGGACTTGTTGGGCTTGTTTTTGCCATTGGTCACGCTGACCTTTTAAGTCTTCGATCGTCGTTTCGGCGGTGTCGAGTTGGTCTTCGAGCGCTTTAACTTTCATCTTCATGCGCTCCATCTCGAGCATATCGGCAGCCTTCTTAAGTTCGGCTTCGATGCTGTGCTGGGTGGCTTCCATGGATTTTGTATTCCCCTGTGGTTCAAGGCCGAAAACACGCTCAAGCTCAGATACATCAATGAGACGACGATTATTGCTATCAAGTTCGTAAGACAGCTTTCCATTGTTCATGGATCGTTGAATAGTGGACTTAGATTTACCCGTTAACTCTGCTGCGCGCTGCGCCCCGACTTTCGCCATTGCCTGCTCCTTAACTACAGTTATTTTCCTTAATTATTATTCTTATTACGCTCATTTAACAAGCGCGTCAATCTTTGCCATTGCGAGCCAGAGAATAAATGTGCGTAAAGGAAGGGAATCCAGCCCTTTTTGCGCCATTCTAGATAGGTCGCATCGTCAAGGGCGGCCAGTTTCTCCTCATCAATAATACGGAAACCAGAAAAATTAATCTTCTTGCCGCCCCCAATATTAATTTCGGCCTGACGCTCCACCAAAAGCCCAGATTTTGCTAATGCTTGCCCAAATTGAACCGTTTGTTGCGCGGCGGCGTGGTAAGATTTACAAAACTCAAGCGCATTTTGCGCGAGCTGTGTCGGTTTACCATCTGTTGTAAAGAATTTTTGCTCGCCGCCTTCTTCAGTGACGGTGTCATTCATATCAATGCAAAGCGATAACTGGTCGCTATCGGGCATTTCAGAAAAAATAAATGGATAACGGCGGATATAGGCAGGAATATAGGTATCCTCCTCCCATGTGTTGTCTTTACGTAGAAACAGGTTTTCATTATCCCTTAGGCCGCATATTGCAACGGGGGTTGCGCTTTCATCAGGAGAAAAAGCGATCGGATAGAAATGGCAGATTTGCGGCAATTCAATAAGGTTTACCGGAACCGCGTTCACATTTCTTGTAAAGCCTAACCCAAAATCTTGAACAAGAGCCAAGTCTACGTGCTTTTTTGCATCAAGCGGTATTGGCTTTGAATAAAAGAGGGGTAGTGGCACGGCTTTGGCGTCTGTTTCGGCCATGAGAAAATATCCTTAAGGTTTTATTTATGTCTTGCTGGATCATACTCTAATCAAAAAAGGGTGGAACATGCAATTTTTTCTTTAATTTGGTACGCTAAAACCGATTAATAAGTCTGTTTTTAAAGTAATAAACACTTGTTTTTTGCGTGTTGGCGCTATTTTATAGGCATGAGTGTTTAACTGATTGAATAAAAACAAGATTTGGAGAGTTTGCAATGCGTTTAGCGATGATTGGTACAGGATATGTTGGCCTTGTCTCGGGAGCGTGTTTTGCTGAATTCGGTATTGAAGTCACGTGCGTTGATAAAGACGCGGCCAAAATCGAAAAACTGAAACAGGGTATTATTCCAATTTTTGAACCAGGTCTTGAAGACCTTGTCGCCAAGCAAGTGAAAGCGGGGCGCTTATCCTTTACAACGCAGCTCGCATCAAGTGTTGAAAAAGCGGATGTTGTGTTTATTGCGGTGGGGACGCCCCCGCGCGCCAGTGATGGCCATGCTGATCTTCAATATGTCTATGCTGCTGCACGTGAGGTGGTTGCTGCCGCCAAAGGCTATACGGTCATTGTGACCAAATCGACTGTGCCTGTTGGCACGGCGCGTGAAGTAGAAAAAATTGTTAAAGAGGGCGGTAAAGAAGGTCAAATTGATGTCTGCTCAAACCCTGAATTTTTACGTGAAGGGGCTGCAGTGAATGACTTTATGCGCCCTGACCGCGTTGTGATCGGGACGGACAGCGCCCGCGCTGTTGAGGTGATGAAGGAGGTTTATCGCCCGCTTTATATCAATGAAACGCCGATGGTTGTCACCTCGCCGGAAAGTTCAGAGATTATTAAATATGCCGCTAATGCGTTTTTGGCGACCAAGATTTCATTCATCAACGAAATTGCTGATTTATGCGAAGCCTCTGGCGGGAATGTTCAGGACGTGTCAAAGGCCATGGGGCTTGATGGTCGTATCGGGTCAAAATTCCTTCATGCTGGCCCTGGTTACGGCGGGTCATGTTTCCCTAAAGACACATTGGCGCTGACTCATACGGGTGAGCTTTTGGGCGCGCCGCAGCGTATTGTTGAATCCGTTGTGCAGGTCAATAATAACCGCCAAAAGAAAATGGCGCAGCGCGTTATTGAAGCGTGCGGCGGTGATGTGTCGGGAATGACGATTGCTGTTTTAGGTGTTGCCTTTAAACCCAATACAGATGATGTGCGTGATGCGCCGAGCCTAGTCATTATTCCTGCTTTACAACAAGCGGGTGCCACTATTGTTGCGCACGATCCCGAAGCCCGCGAGGAAGCCCAAAAGCAGCTGCATAATATCACATGGGCTGATGAAGCCTACGCCGCCGCGCAGAATGCCGACGCGGTTGTTATTATTACTGAGTGGAATGAGTACCGCGCCTTAAACCTAAAACGTATCGGCGACAGCATGAAAACAAAACGCCTGATTGATTTACGCAATATCTATAAACCGCATGTTATGAATGAATTGGGTTTTCATTATGTGTCGATTGGTCGCCCTGATGTTCTCTCTAAACAGTTTGCTGAAGAAAACAAAACCCTAAAAGTTGTTTCATAAACAAAAGGCGCCTGCTCTATGTCACATCATTTAGATGACCTTGAATCTCGCTCTCTTTACATTATTCGTGAGGCATATGCGCGTATTAATCCGCTCGGCATGCTTTGGTCGATTGGTAAAGATTCAACGGCGATGCTCTGGCTTGTGCGTAAAGCATTTTTTGGCCGCGTCCCGTTTCCCCTGATCTTGCTTGATACAGGGATGGAGATGGATGAGGTCTACGCCTTTCGCGATAAGCTGGCCAAAGACTGGGATTTAGATGTCATCAATCATCTTTGCCCGCCAGAAGAAGAAATGGATCAAACGCTCCCCCCTGCAACCCGAAGCGCCATGCGAAAAACAGAAGGGTTAAAAACACTGCTAGCGGAACACCAATTTAAAGGAATTTTATGCGGTATCCGCCGTGATGAGCAAGGACTTCGCGCAAAAGAACGTGTGTTTTCTCCCCGCTCTCTGGATGGGTCATGGGATTTTAAAGATCAGCCACCAGAATTTTGGGATCAGTATAAAACAGAATTTCCCGAGGGCTGTCATGTGCGCGTCCATCCGATCTTGCACTGGACAGAGCTTGATATCTGGCGCTATACGCAAAAAGAAAATATTCCGCTTTGTGATTTATATTTTGCGCGTGATGGGATGCGCTACCGCTCTTTGGGTGAGAAAAATATCACCAAGCCCGTACCCAGTGACGCTGATACAATTGAGAAAATTATCCATGAACTAGAAACCACAAACACGTCAGAGCGTGCGGGGCGCAGCATGGATAAAGAAACAGAAGATAGTTTTGAAAAACTACGCAGTCAGGGGTACATGTGAGTAAAATTAAAATCCGCCAATTGAATGATGATGATGTTTCGGGATATCGGTATATCCGTCTTGAGATGCTCAAAAATCATCCAGAGGCCTATGCCGACAGTTACAATAATACGCGTAAACAAAATGATGATTTCTTTTTGTACCGCATTAATAACGGCGCTATTTTTGCGGCTTTTGACAATAATGAAATTATTGCGACCACTGGATTTTTTATGCAACCTCATGACAATGCCAAACATAAAGCGATGATTTGGGGTTTATACGTGAAGCCAGAATATCGCGGGCAGGGGCTGAGTTATGATTTACTTGTTGAGGCGATTAAAAATCTTCCCGATACCGCCAAACTGGTTCAGCTTTGTGTTGTTGAGGGTAACGAAGCCGCGCAAAGCACATATGAAAAAGCAGGCTTTAAAATATGGGGCATCGAAGAGCGCGCCATCTGCGTCGATGGGCGTTATTATGATGAAAAACACATGGTTAAATTTTTAGGTCGATAAAGCATGAGTAACAAAAACGCACAAAAATTGAATGTTGTTATTGTGGGGCATGTTGACCATGGTAAATCAACGCTTATTGGGCGCTTGTTACATGACACGAATAGCTTGGAAGATGGCAAGCTGGAAGATATAAAATCCGTATGCGCGCGTCGGGGTGTGCCGTTTGAATACTCATTCGTCCTTGATGCGTTTCAGGCAGAGCGTGACCAAGCAGTGACCATTGATACAACCCAGATTTTCTTCTCCACGGACAATCGTGATTACGTCATTATTGATGCGCCCGGTCATCGTGAATTTTTAAAAAACATGATCTCCGGCGCGGCGCAGGCTGACGCCGCCGTTTTGGTTGTGGATGCCGATGAAGGCGTTAAAGAGCAAACACGCCGTCACGCCTATATGCTTCATTTACTTGGCATGAAACAAATTGCCGTTGCCGTTAATAAAATGGATAAGGTTGGCTATGACCCTAAACGCTTTGATGCGGTATCAAAAGAATGCGCCGCCTATCTGCAATCAATTGGCCTTCAGGCACATTTTATAATTCCGATGGCCGCGCGTGATGGTGATATGCTTGCCGCTCGTAGCGATAAAATGCAATGGTATAAAGGAAAGACATTGATCGAGGCGCTGGATAGTTTTGATATCTCAAGCCCGCTGGTATCAAAGCCCTTACGCTTTCCGATTCAAGATGTCTATCGTTTTGAAGAAAAACGTATTTTGGTTGGGCGCGTGGAAACAGGGGTTTTACACGTTGGTGACACACTGTTTTTTTCTCCCACCAATGAAAAAGCGGTTGTGACAAGTATTGAAAGCTGGCCTCAAAAAAGTGATCGTGTGACCGCAAGCGCTGGGCAATCTATTGGTATTACTTTATCTGAGCCTATATTTGTTGAGCGCGGCCATGTCGCAAGTCACGAAGATACACTTCCTGTTTTATCCAATGTCTTTCAAGCCAATATTTTTTGGCTGTCTGAAAAACCGATGAAGGTGGGTAATACTTACCGCGCCCGCTTTGGTACAAATGAGGTTCGGGTAAGTGTGCAATCCATTGATACGCTGGTCGATACGCAGGACCTTGGCAAAGAAGAAAACGCCGCGCAAGTTGTGAAAAATGCTGTTGCACAAATTACACTACGATCACGCGCCATTATGCCTATTGATGGCTACGTTGAAAATACTAAGTTGGGGCGTCTTGTAATTTACGAAGATTATGATGTTGTGGGCGGCGGCTTGATTGATATGAGCGCTTATCCTGATCAACGAAAATCCAATAATCCTAAATCAAAAAATATTTATAAAGTAAGTCACTCCGTCACGCCCGATATGCGCGCGGCAATGTTTGGGCATTATGGCGGCATTTTCTGGCTGACGGGGTTGTCAGGCTCTGGTAAATCGACGCTTGCGATCGAAGTTGAAAGGACTATCTTTGAACGCGGCAAAAACATTTACGTGCTTGATGGGGATAATGTGCGCCACGGCCTTAATTCTGATTTGGGTTTTTCCCCCGAAGACCGCACAGAGAATATCCGCCGTGTCGGTGAGGTCGCCGCGTTGCAGGCCAATGCGGGCATTATTGTTTTGTCTGCGTTTATCTCTCCCTATCAGGCAGACCGTGACCGCGCGCGCCGCGCCGCGCCGCAGCATTTTCATGAAATATACGTTAAAGCAGATTTAAAAACCTGCGAAGCACGTGACCCAAAGGGGCTTTATAAAAAAGCACGAAGCGGTGAGATTAAAGAATTTACAGGGATTGACTCTCCTTATGAGCCACCACATAACCCAGATCTAGTTGTGGATACGGCAAAAAATGATGTCCAAACCTGCGTCACGCAAATTGTGGATTATATTGAGATGAATGTCTTGATTGATGCTCAAAAACAAACCAAAGGAAACTTACGTGTCCTCAAATAATATTGCCCAAAAGACATATACGAGCAAAATCTTGAATTACCCTCAAGCGCTTTGCAACCAGATTCGCCGTCTTGCACTAGAAGCGGGGGAGCTCACTCTCAATTACTTTGATGATGCGGGCTATGATGGTGCGGATTTTAAGGGGGATGGCTCGCCCGTGACGCTCGCCGATCAAAAGGCAGAAGAGCTCATCGAAAAAGCGTTCAAAGATATTACCCCCGATGTGATGGTCGTGGGTGAAGAGGCGGCTTCTGATGGATACCGCCCTGATCTGAGCGCCGAAGAGTACTTCTGGCTTGTTGATCCATTGGATGGGACAAAAGAATTTATTTCAGGAAGCGGTGATTATACCGTTAATATTGCTCTTATTAAAAACGGAATGCCTATTTTAGGTGTTGTTTATGCGCCAGTCCCTGGCGAGCTTTATGCTGCTCACGGTGAAGGAACAGCCCTTAAATATATGGATGATACCGAAAAAGAAAAACCGATTCATGTGCGCCCTATGCCGCTTGAGGGGCTAACAATTGTGTCGAGTAAATCCCATGGCAGTGGCCAAGAATTGGATAATTTTTTGGCACACTATATGGTCAAAAAACAAATCAAACGGGGCAGCTCTCTCAAAATATGCTCAATTGCGGCGGGTAAAGCGGATATGTATCCGCGCTTTGGCCCGACATGTGAATGGGACACGGCGGCAGGGCACGCCGTTTTGCTGGGTGCGGGCGGGAAACTCACGGATATGAACGGTAATGATCTGACCTATGGCGGTGCAGATCCTAAATTTCTCAACCCCGAATTCGTAGCCCGTAGCGCCGATGTTTTACTCCCTCATGAAATGCTTGAAGATGGCGAGAGCGCCTAGCGTTTGATGTCCAAATAAATGCGGTGTTGCGCGTTATCTTTATTTGGATGAATGCGCCCTTCTTTCATCAGCACTGTTGGATCGCTCAATTGAAACGTAATTGTCGCCTCTGGCCCATTTTGCTGCGCCATAACAGAAACAATCTCTTTGGAAGAATTCGTCAGGCTGTTTAAATCCATCTGCGGCACATTGCCGTAATAGGCCACAGTGAAAGTAAATTTATTATTATTGATCGCCGTGATGTAATGCATCAGCTCACTGGTTTCCAAAACAATACGCGTTTTGGTCTTATGGTCGGCGGTGCGAATGCCTTGAACAATATTGCGTAAACTTGCATCGGTCGCAAAGGTCATATTTCCCGCAAATGGAACATTGCCAATATTTTGTTGTTGCGCCGCATCTGCAATCGGAACCACTCCCTCTACCTTGGCACTGCTATCGTATGATCCGTGTTGGCGCATTGTCATTGTTTCTTGGTTGACTAAAACTTCCAGCTGTTCTGTAAGACCTTCTAAATCCTGCTCTACCTTGGCAAGACGATCAACGGTTGGTTCCATCTTGTTCATCTTATCGGAAATACGCTGGACGATGTCTTCGACGCGGTCAAAGCGTTTGCCTTCATTGGAAATATTTTCTTCGAATAAAAGTGTGTCATTTACTGTGAGAGCACCCTTTAAATTACCACGTTCAATATTAATTTGAGGCGCATCACCAAACCCGTCGGCGCTTGTCGCGGGCAGGGCGAGATCGCTGGCTTCGTCATAAGACACTGCCGTTTGTATCGGTTTAGGGGGCATTGCTTTTGGGGCGCGATCATTCGAGGAGAAAAAGTCAAAATGACACGCTGTTGTGTTGAGCGCGAGCAAACACATTGTTATGTTTAATAATGTTAACCTTCTTATTCTCTTTAGACCAAAGAAACGCGAAGGGGGGCATATAGACATACGCTGTACCCTTTTAGAAAGTGCGATGAGAAACACCGCTCCACGTTAAAAATAAAGCTGATTTGGGGTTTAAGTCAAATTATGCGTGTATTATTTTAAAAAATATTAAATAATATCAGGGAATTAGAAGATATTAATCTGTCACAGTCATCGTAAAACTGCCAGTGTAACCGCCATCAATATAACCACCGCCATTACCCGAGCTATCGAGACGCCCACGCACTTCAAATGTGGCTTCACCCGTGGCATCGGTTGTAATGGTTGTGGGGACGGTTGCTAAAGCGCGTAATCGAAAAATATTAGCACCCGGGCCATTGAGCGCACCGTTCGCAAGCGTCACAGTCAGCGGCGTGAACGGCGGGTATCCTGTTACTGTATAATTGCCACATTGCGGATCAATGATGAACATATATTCAGGATCGGCATTTTCTGTACAATTCGTCCGAATACGTAAGCGCCGCACGGCATTATTATCAACCAAAACAAATCTCCCAAAGCTAAGGGGGATATTTTCAGTAATTGTTTGTGCGTGGCTGTGCTTTGTCACACTAAGCGACCCTAATCCTAAAAACAGGATAAAGGCTGCGCCGATGTATTTTTTACCGCTGAACAATGATTTCATCGTAAACGTCCCCTTTGTTTTCACCCTTGCTGTAGCGTACTTTCAAAGCGCCTTGCCCGTATGGTAACTCAGAGAGGGGAACAGTGACTATTCTTTTTGAAATTTCCGTAAATACATTCATGTTGGCAATACCGCCAATTTTTTTCGGTTTTTCTCCTGGCTGCTCCCATAACACTTCTAAAGCCCCAATAGCGCTCGCATTACCCGTGCGCTCTATCTCTATCTGTAAGGCAGGGCGGCCATTGTCTGTGCGTGTATGGTCAATGATGCGCGGGTTTTTAAGGGCGGCTCTGGCTTGCACATTACCATGGCGAACAATCACGGGGATGGCAACGCCCACATTGGCAAACATTTGAACAACACTGTTATCACTTTGGCTCGTATCAATATTGGCAAGGCGGAGTGCCTTAATATGAAAACGATATTCGCCTTCTGGTAAATCGGCTGGTTTACGAATGGACAAACGAATTTTTTGCCGCCCGCCACGTGTCAGTTCAAACTGGCGTGGTGAAAAACGGACCACTTCCGCCGGATCAAAGGCGGGATTAAGCGGTGTTTCTAACTCTGCATAGACCCCGTCTTCATTTTGACGGTAATTCAATAAATCCATACGAAAAGTCGATGTTTCATTAAACAGGTTCAAAATCGTGAGTTCACCAGAGCGATCGCGACTGTCGATAATGACAATGCGCGGCAAAATATCGATACGGGCTTGCGCGGCTTGTGGTAAACCGATGGTGATTGCCATAAAGACAAAAAGAAGCTTAAGTGTTTTCATATTTTTTCCCTCGCTGATATGTTTTATTCTTATCACAATTTGACGGGCGCAATAAATAAAAAACCCCGCTGCATACGCGCGGGGTCTATTATTACGATTTTAAATATTATGGTAGGTAATTAGTAGCTAAACACCACGTCATATGTACCGTTATAGACACCATCTGTATAAGGCACTGCGCCTAATGTTGTTGTCAATGTTGCACCGATATCAAGCACGTTTAAGTTTGGGCCAATAGCGGCATCAAAAGTTTGTGAAAATGGCGTTGCTGCTGTTCTTGCGACAGGGGCGCCACCATTCCAACGTGTGCTAAAACCAGCAAGGACAAAGCTTTCAGCGCCGTTAATCGGATCAACCACGTTATTGATAACGATATTTATGGCCGCGCCATCAGCACCATCAGCAACCGTAATCTGACCTTGTGAAACAGCCGTGTTATCAACAACCGCTGTCACAGCAGTACCCCCAGTTGTCGCAACAGATTCAACGCCTGCCGCACTTACTGTGATACTGGCTGTTTGCGCGGCGTCACGGACGGCGGCAAATGACCCAAAGTTAAGTTGTAAAGGTGTTGCAAGTGTCAAAGTGTTTTGAACAGTTGCCGTAGCAGTCATGTTTGCTGTTTGTGCCTTGGCATCATTGCCAAAAGCGACAAAACCAAGCGCGCACGCTGATAGTAATAGAAATCTTGATGTATTTTTCATTGTGTAGGGTTCCTTCCTAAATGATACTTAATGAATAAACGATAGCAATACTTTGCGATTTGTCGCACTGACGACTAATAACTCCTCTATTAATATCATACTAAAATATTTAAGACATTATTAACTTGCCTAAAATTAATAAAAAATTTTATGTAAGTTCTATGAAGATGATTTGCCAGTTATCAACGAAACATTTGTTATTGACAGAAATGTCAGGTAACATACCCTTGATATATAAGAGTTTTCTTCGGTTTGCACTTTTCTTCTCTCAAACGTTTGCCCCATTTATGATTTACCGTCTGCCCCTCAAAAAAGCGGCCATGCTTTTTTTAATATTGTTGGCAATGAACACGATCGTGCTTCGTGTTTCGACTTCATTTGCCCAAAATTTGACTCAAAATACGCCAGAGCAGACAAAATTATTGAACCTTGCCAAGCAATTTGTTCAAAAAACAAAAAGTAATTATGTCTATAATAACGCGCTAAATAATAGCGATAATAATGCTGATAAAAATCGCCGCGCTTTAAGCCAAATACCAGATGGGCAATCCCTTTTATTGCGCCCCCGAATTGGCAATTTGGTCTATGAATTTGATATTTATGCAATTAAGAAAAATAATACTTTATATTTCTCTTTCCTTGATATGATCGACATTCTCGAACTTGCTATTGATTGGGATGAAGATACTGAGCAAGGCAAAGGCTGGTTCTTGCGCGAAGATTGGGAAATTAACCTTGATTTTCAATCAGGCGACGTTCAATCGCGGGAACAAAAATTTGCAATTGCCGGTGCAGATTATTTCAAAGACGGGTCAGAGATATTTGTCTCCCAAGAGGCTTTATCCAAATGGCTTTATATGTCTTTTATTGCAGACGTTTCACAGCAATATTTAGAAATAGAAAGCCCGTATCCTTTACCGGGCGTTGCGCGTAATTACCGCCTTCAAAAAAATGCAAGTGGAAGCGGCAATAACAATGAGGCAATTTTGCCCCGCCAAGAAATCAAATATGACTGGTTTGATATTAACACGGCTGATGTGCGTCTTGGCTCACGGTATCGCCGCCAAAAAAATGCACAGGCCAATACGCGCTATGATGCAAACGTTACCATAGAAGGGCAGGCGTTAAAACACGAAGCCTACGCGCTCGCCAGTTATAATGACCGCGATCAAATCAGCGCGATTAGAACGCGCCTTTCTAAACGCAATGAAAACCCTGTGTTGCTTGGTCCGCTTCAGGCGCGATCCTATTCTATCGGGGATACAGATTTAACCGATCTTCCCCTGACGGGCGATGCCCGCCAAGAGCTGGGCTTTCGCGTCAGCAACAGTGAACTGGTCAACACACAATTTGAAACCACTGATATTAACGGTGATGCCATACCGGGATGGGATATTGAGTTGTATCGTAACGGCGTTTTGGTTGATTCAATTTTGGTCGATAATGATGGCCGTTATGAATTTTCTGATGTACAGCTTTTTGCTGGCGATAACTTATTTGAGATCTTCTTCTATGGCCCGCAAGGGGAAATTAGAAACCGTAAAATTAATATCCCAGTAACCGAAGCATTACTCGCCAGTCAGAACAATACTTATGATGTGTCTGCGTCTTTGTCTGACTCTCAAACCTATCAAAAAATAAGCAACGGCGATGTTGATGAAGATAGTCCCCACTTTGTGGGACGTTTTAATAAAGTGATTGGCGATACGCTCGCTTATGTTGGTGTGCGTAACCGTGATATTGAAGGGGATAATAGAACTTTTATCGCCGCCGGTGGTACTAAAATCTGGAACAACACCATTTTCGATTTGAATACAGGGATCGATAATGAAGCCAATACCGCCGCTCAGCTCGTTGCCCGTAAGAATATCAATGACTGGAACTTGGCCTTGCGCGGCCTTGTGCAAGATGAAAATTATCAAGCCGATGAAAGCACAAATCCACGCGTGCTTGATGTGTCCTTAAACGCCCAAAAGAATTTCGAAATTTCACCGCAAACAAGATCAAACATATCTGTTCAATCGGGGTATTCCGAAAATGCAGGGGGGCAAAAATTAATAGAAAACCGCCTTGGCCTCTCTCATCAATTTAAGCAATATAATATCAGCAACACGACAGTGCATGAAAAATTTGATTCTGATGATGTGCTTGCCACTGAAGATCGTCTTGATAATACATTATCCTTGCGGGCAAATATGGGACGTGTTTTTGCGCGGGGCGGTGTTACTTATGAAATCAAACCAGAGCAGGGCGTTGATCGTTATTTTTCACAATTCAGCTACCGCCCCAGCCAAAAATTTTCAAGCGACCTTTTCCTTGATCATGAGCCAGATCGTGATTTTTCCGAGGCGCGTTTAAACTTAAACTACACACACAAAAACTTTAGAACTTCGCCCTTTATTGAAATTGATTCAGATGATGAAATTTTCGCAGGGGTGAATCTTAACTTTAATATCATCGACCAACCTGACTCTTCTATGCCTCTTATCACCAGTGAACAAACCGTTGGGCGCGGCCTTGTCTCTGCCTTTGTTTATCATGATAAAAACGGCAATAAAATTTTTGATGAAAATGATGAGCCTTTGCCAGAAGTTATCGTTGAAAGTGTTAACGTGCGCCGCCGCGCTGAGACTAACGACAAAGGCTATTCCCTCATTCGTAACCTGCCGAGCGTACGGGCAACAGATATCGTTGTAGATGATCAAACCTTGCCTGACCCTTATATGATTTCAGGTTTTGAAGGCGCGTCAATCTTCCCGAGCGCAGGAGAAATTGTCGAAATTGAATTTCCTGTCCACATGTCAGGTGAGATTGATGGAACAGTGATGATCCGTGGTAAAAATGGCACTGTCAAAACAATGAAAGGCGGGGAGATTGAATTGCTCTCGCTCAAGGATGGAAAAAACAATATTGTGAAAGCGCCCATTGCGATTGATGGTTTCTTCGTTGTACCAAAAATCCCGCCGGGCCAATATTTAATGCAAGTCAGTCATAAAACAGCCAAACGTTTCGGCGCGGCAGCCCCCAGTCCGCGCGTTATCAACGTAGGATACGAAGGAGATACGCTTTACGCCCAAAATATCGAGCTACTCGAAGACCGTAAAAATGTGGCAATTCATGTGAGCTATAAAAAACCAACTTTGTTTGATGCCCCTTTTATGGATCAACCATTTTATACAATTAAAGTGGGTCAAAAAGGGCAATCAAAAATTCAAGGGCTTCTCTCCAAACTGGCAAAATCCAGACTATCGCCTGAAACCTATCAGGGCTTGCAAAAACTTGCCTCGCTGGAGCAAGACGCCGAAACCTATTTCACAGGCCATGATAACAGCTTTGCCGCGCTTCATCGGCGCTGCGAAATGTTCCTCGATCAGGGTGTATTTTGCGCCATGGAGGTTTGGGTGCCACCGCGCACACAGGCGCTACAAGTCGCGCAAAACGGTTAATTCGAGGCCTATAATCCCAAAATACTTGCGAGTTTAAAGGCTTTCCTTTATTACACGATATGGATAACAAAGGCGCAAAAGTTGTATGAAAAAAGATAAAAAAAGCAGCAATCAAATGTGGGGTGGTCGTTTTGACGCCGCGCCCTCTGATGTCATGACGCAGATCAATGCATCTATCGGGATTGATAAACGCCTTTGGGCTCAAGACATTGCAGGATCAAAGGCACATTGCACAATGCTCGCCGCGCAAAAAATTATTGATCAGGCCGATGCCGATGCCATCATCAAAGGCCTTGACCTCATCGCCGCCGAAATTGAAAGCGGCACATTCGAATTTAAAGAAACTCTTGAAGATATTCACATGAATATCGAAAGCCGCCTCAAAGACCTGATTGGTGACGTTGCCGGTAAACTTCATACGGCGCGCTCGCGCAATGACCAAGTGGCGACAGATTTTAAACTTTGGGTGCGCGGCGCCTGTGACCAACTGATTGACGAAATAGAGGCGCTTCAAAAGATATTTGAAACACTCAGCCATAAGCATAAAAATGACATCATGCCCGGCTTTACCCATTTGCAGGTGGCGCAACCTGTCACCCTTGGCATGCACATGGATAGTTATTGGCACATGCTGGATCGTGACAAAACCCGCTTTCAAGATTGCCGTGCGCGGCTCAATAAATCTCCCCTTGGGGCGTGTGCATTATCGGGGACGGGCTTTGACACAAACCGCGATATGACCGCCAAGGCGCTCGGCTTTGATAGCGCGATGAGCAACACAATGGACGCCGTCTCTGCACGTGATTTTGCAACAGAATTTTTATTCTGCGCCGCGCAATGCGGCCTGAATTTGTCGCGCTTGGCTGAAGAAATTATTATCTGGGCGACCCCGCAATTTGGCTTTATTCAACTCTCCGATGACTGGTCAACAGGCTCCTCCATTATGCCGCAAAAGAAAAATCCCGATGCCGCCGAATTGGTTCGCGCCAAAACGGGGCGTTTAACAGGAAATCTGGTGCAACTCATGACCGTTATGAAGGCCTTGCCACTTGCCTATAACAAAGACATGCAAGAAGATAAAGAAAGCGTCTTTAACTCCTTTGATACCCTCACACTTTGCCTTAAAGCGATGGCAGGGATGATGGAAAGCGCCGTTTTTGACTTACCGTGCATGCGCGCCGCTGCCGAAGATGGTTATGCCACAGCCACCGAGATTGCTGACTGGCTTGTGCGTCATCTCAAAATGCCATTCCGCGAGGCACATCATGTCACAGGGCGTATTGTGAAAATGGCAGAGGAAAAAAACTCTAAACTGTCTGATCTGGCGCTTGCCGATATGCAGAGCGCCTGCGCCGATATTACAGAGGATATCTATAATTATCTCGATCCCGCAAAAGCCGTTCAAAGCCGTATAAAGTAAGGCTTAGATAACCTGCCCTGTTCCATTGCTAAAAAGGGTGAGAATGCTCTGTTGCGAGGCAGTAGCGAGTGAGAGTGCCGTCACACTAAGCTCCAAGCGTGTTTGCGCTGAGAGTTGATTGGCCGCCTCTTCATTAATATCCGCGAGCGTTAAATCATCAGCGCCCGCTTTAAGGGTATTTATTTTCTCACGCGTGAATGTTTCACGCATATTAATGATATTAATATCGCTCGTCAGTTTTGACGTGTACTCACGGATTGTTTCAATCGCCTCACGAATTTTTCGGATGGACGCTTCGGTTTGTGATGGCTTTTGGAATGAAATTTCATCAAGACCCAACGACTCTAATGAAAAATTACCGCCTTTAATTTCTAATTTATTCGATCGGTCTTGGTTTAAGTCAACACGTAACTCATCTTCTTGAAGTAAGTTCACACCCCGAAACGCGCTATCTTCGACAATGCCGCTAATCTGGTTCATAAACTCGATGATCTCGGTCCGAAAACGCTCAGCAAGGGGCAGGGACGTTGCCTCATAGCGTGCGCGTAAGCCTTCTAATGAAATCACATCGTTATAAAAAGCGACATCGGATATCTCGCCGCGAAACGCGAACGATCCATCGGGGCGGTTCGTTGGTGCATTGCCTGGCCCGTCATCATGGAAATAAATATCCTGATTAATCGCGCCAATTGCGTTTCTATTGGGGTGGCTTCCGATGGGGGCGGGTAGGAAGGCTGACCCAAATTCTTCGCCGTTCAACACGCCGGAAAATCGGTTGTTATTGGCATCAAGCACAAGTGCAACCTGATAGGTCACACCCGCTTCGATTGGCGCGCTAATATTAAATGGTCCCCATCCGCCGCCGAAAGTTGAACGACCATTCACATAGACCTGCCCATTATCAATATAAATATTAAGGTTATTAACGGGCCCCCCTTCTTCAAACAAGACTTGCCGCCCTGCAACTGTGTCGGCATTAAACGTCAGCTCAATTGTCTTTTCATCATAAGGCCCAGCGGTATTGATGGAGTCGTTAGGCAAGATTCCAATATATTGTTGGTTACCGTCAAATTTTGCGGCGAGACCGCCTGCGCCATAAAATAAAATCTCTTTGCCTTGGGAAACACCGTTAATATACGTTCCATTGCCATTGGGATCCCCTGCGAGTGATCCAATATTCACCGCCTCGATGCGATCTGCATCATAAAGCTGATAATATCCAACCGGGTTGTCGGCCAAAATCGCATTGGGTAGAGCCGATTTAGTATTTTCTAAAGTTGTTGCCGCCTCAAGCGCTCTATTTTCAGCAAGGCGCAATACTTTTTCAATCGCCTCTAAACCCGATAATGATGCTTGGACAGTGCGCGTGCCCATGCTTAGGCCATCAATCAATCTTGAATAATCACTGGCATCGTTATTAAGGGAAAAGGCGTTAAAGAAATTTTGGGGCTGATCTAAAACGGAATTAACACGCTTGCCAGTATTCAGGCGCAAGGAAGTCTGCTCAACTTGCGCGCTCGCTCGCTTGATGCTGTTTAATGTTCCGCCGAGGGAACCGCCTAAATTGACGTCTTTAATCATGTTTCATATCTACCCGCTATCCTAGCATTGCAATAGATGTGCCATTACAAGGTATATTATTCATAAAATCCTTTTACTCTTTAATGGTATCAAAAAACGGATAACAAATCCTTACTTATTTAACGATTGAAAATAAAAATACTGTAAAATCAGAGGGTTACGTTTTATAAGATTACACAGGATTAACTGTTTTTGCCTTAAATCACCGCGTATTGTATTTTTTATATTATAAACAAAGGGGAACGCCATAAAATGTTAGAGTATAAACAAGGGTTAAAAATTGCTGTCATCGGGGCTTCGGGCGGTATCGGTCAGGCCTTTGTTGCCCATCTGGAGGCTGCAAGCGCAGTGGATAAAATCTACGCCATTTCCCGCTCAGGCACAGATTTTTCAAATCCTAAAACATCCAATCATACGATGGATATTCTTAAAGAAGATGACATCGCGGCGATTGCCGAAGCAATCAAAAGCGATGCCGGAATCGATGGAGTGATCGTTGCTACAGGCATGCTCCATAACGATGGCGCAGCTATTGCACCTGAAAAATCAATGCGGGACATTAATGCGGCTAGCTTTGAAAAAATATTTGCGGTCAATGCAACAGCGCCCATTGTTGTGGCAAAATATTTCTTGCCGCTTTTGCCGCGTGAGGGAAAATCATTCTTCGCCGCTCTATCGGCGCGTGTGGGCAGTATTTCCGATAATGAAATGGGCGGTTGGTACGCCTATCGCGCGTCAAAGGCCGCGCTGAATATGCTCATCAAAAATGCCTCTATCGAATTTGGCCGCCGTTATAAAGAAGCCGTTATCGTCGGTCTGCATCCAGGGACGGTCAAAACGGATCTTTCTGCGCCTTTCCAAGGCAATGTGCCAGAGCACAAGCTTTTTACACCTGAGTATGCAGCGCAAGGCATGCTTCAAACGCTCAATGGCTTAACCGCGCAAGACACAGGTAAATGCTTTGATTACGCTGGCCAAGAAGTGCCTGCGTAATGACCACTTTGCGACTTATCCTTGGCGATCAACTCAGCCACGATATCGCGGCGCTTAAAGGGTGCGATAAAGACAATGATATTATTCTGATGGTAGAGGTTTGGGATGAGGCCACCTATGTCCATCACCACAAAAAAAAAATCGCTTTCCTCTTTTCCGCCATGCGCCATTTTGCGGCGGAGTTACAAGATAAAGGCTACAGCGTTCATTACACGAAACTTGATGATGAAAAAAACACTGGGTCTTTTAGGGGTGAAATAGAGCGCGCGATAAAGGCATATAAACCCGATGAGATTATTGTTACTTTCCCTGGCGAATATCGCGTTTTACAAGATATGATTAAATGGGAATCTGCGTTTGAAATCCCCGTTGATATCCGCGAAGATAACCGCTTTCTTTGCACTCCAGAAAAATTTGAACAATGGGCGCAGGGGCGCAAAAGCCTTCGGATGGAGTTTTTCTATCGTGACATGCGCCGCGATTACAACATCCTGATGGACGGCGACAAACCTGAAGGCGGGGAGTGGAATTATGATAGCGAAAATCGCAAACCCCCTAAAGAGGGGTTGCTTGTGCCTCCCACCTATACCGCCCAAATTGATGACATCACGCGCGAGGTCATAGATTTAGTCGCCACGCGATTTGGTAATCACTTTGGCGATCTTGAGCCTTTTTATTTTGCCGTCACTCGCGATCAGGCGCTCCATGCTCTTGATAAATTTATCACCGAGCGCTTGCAAAAATTTGGCGATTACCAAGATGCGATGGTCGAGGGCGAGCCATGGATGTTCCATGCCCATATCAGTTTTTATCTGAATTGTGGCCTGCTTAAACCCTTAGAATGTATTCAAAAAGCGCAAGATGCTTATAAAAAGGGCAAAGCGCCATTGAACGCTACCGAAGGGTTTATCCGCCAAATTATGGGCTGGCGCGAATATATCCGCGGTATTTATTGGATGAAAATGCCTGACTATGCGCAGGAAAATTTTCTTGAGGCAAAGCGCAAACTCCCTAACTTTTTCTGGGGCGCGCCAACGCATATGAACTGCCTTAAACAATGCATTAAAGAGACAAAAGAAAATGCCTATGCCCATCATATACAGCGCCTCATGGTGCTCGGTAATTTTGCCCTCATCGCTGGGATTGATCCCAAATATGTGAATGAATGGTATTTGATTGTCTATGCTGATGCCTATGAATGGGTAGAGCTTCCCAATGTGAGCGGCATGATTCTGTATGCGGATGGCGGCTATCTTGCCAGTAAGCCTTACGCCGCAAGCGGCGCTTACATCAACAAAATGTCTGATTACTGCAAGGGGTGTAAATATTCTGTGACCAAGAAAAATGGCCCTCAAGCCTGCCCGTTTAATTATCTGTATTGGGACTTCTTTTTGCGTAACGAAGATCAACTATCCAATAATCCGCGTATCGGTATGGGTTATCGCACTTTGGCCAAAATGGATGATGATAAAATCACCGCCATAAAAAGTGACGCACAACGCTTTTTTAAGGCGATAGAAAACAATGAAATCGTCTAAAGGAAAAATTATTCAAAAAGGCGCCTTGCCCTCAAAAACTTGCCCCGTTTGTAGTCTGCCCTTCACATGGCGAAAAAAATGGGAAAAGAATTGGGATAGTGTGCTTTATTGCTCTGAAAAATGCCGCCGCGCAAAAAACTAACGATTTTTTTCAGGCGAGTCCTTTGAGTTCATGTCTTTCATGGTCGGCGCGCTTTCTTCCATGATATTCATGACAAACGGCGTTGATCGGGCCGGCATCGTAATAGAATCTGTTTGCTGATCCAGCGGCACAGGGGGGCGGCGGCTTGTGCGATAAACCCCATAGGCAAATAAACCACCAAAAATAAGCGCAATAATGGGGAAGAAAACATTAATGCCTATTTTGCTCATAAACAGCGAAATCGCAAACGGGCCAATCGCCGAGCCGACACCGTTAACAAAAATAAGCGTTGATCCCGCCGCAACATATTGTTTTTCAGAAATATGATCGTTCATATGCGCCAAACATTGCCCATAAATTGAAAGGCTCATACCACCAAGGCAGAAAAAGGAGATATAAAATATCGCCGAAGATCCCGCCGCGAAATAACAGCTAATCGCTGATAAAAAGGCCAAAAAGCAAATGCCAATAATAATCTTGCGACGGTCATATTTATCCGACAACCAGCCAATCGGGATTTGGAAGGCAACCCCGCCAATCATATAGGCCGCCATGAATGTTGAGATTTGCGCCAAAGACAATCCAATCTCGGCGGCATAGACCGCGCCCAGACTGAATAAAATACTCGCACCAAGCCCGCTTCCAAACGCGCCCACAATTCCAAGGGGGGAGCGATCAAGCAATGTTTTGAGCGATATGGTTTCAGGTTCGGCAAAGGCTGGCGCAGGGCGTGAGCTTAATGATATTGGCAATAACGCCACTGACACCAAAATAGACGTCAGCACAAAAAGAGTAATACCAGACGGATCAGCAACGGTGAGCAAAAACTGTCCCGCAACAAGACCGCCATAGGTAATCACTTGATAGATAGATAAAATCTTGCCGCGTGTTTTATTGGTCGATGTATCATTCAGCCAGCTTTCAACAACAATAAACAAACCCGCATAACTAAACCCTGTGAGCATACGAATAATAATCCATAGATTCACATCAACAAAAAGCCCGTGGAGCAAAACCATGGTCGAAGCCAGCGAAGCCAGCGCCGTAAACACACGAATATGTCCGACGCGGCTGACCATTTTGGGCACAAGGTAAGAGCCACCGACAAACCCCACATAATAAAGCGACATCATAAAACCGGTCGCCGCCGTGTTGAAATCTTCTATCGACGCCCGCACACCCAACAATGTGCCCTGCAAACCATTGCCAATCATGATAAGCGCAAGGCCAAAAAAGAGTGGCCACGATTTGTTTAGGATATTAATCATTATGGGGTCAATTCAACGCAAAAGATTTAATAAAATAAGTGAACTCTTGTTCATTCCAAGGTACACTGTTCGCAGTGCTTTCGCACGGAATATCATCCCCCGTCAAGTGCTAAAGTCAACTCTTGTGGTTCATGAGCAATTTTACGCAATTAAAAGGAATAATAATGTCTGGTACGGCTAAAAACAAACAATCAACCAATCATATAATGGTGATGGAGCCAGGGCTCTTTCATGCCAACCCACAAACCATGCCGACAAATTCATATCAGCACGAAGATGATGCCGATACACGCACAATCCATCAAAAAGCCGTTATGGAGTTTAGGACGTTTCGCGACATGCTGGCTGAAAAAGGCGTGATCATCACAACCGTGAAAGGCGTTCCCGATAGCCCGGATGATATTTTCTGTAATAACTGGGTGTCCACTCATATGACCGAAACGGGCAAACCGCGTATGGTGCTTTATCCGATGCTTGCGCCCAACCGTCAGCTTGAACGCCGCGCCGATCTCATCGAATTTCTAAAGCGCAGCTACAAAGACGTGCAAGATTTCTCACTCCATGAGCAACATCATAAATATCTGGAAAGCACAGGGGCGCTGTGTTTAGACCGCGTCAACCGTATCGCCTACCACGCAAGATCAGAGCGCAGCCATGACGACCTTGCCAAAATGTGGTGCAAGATGAATGGCTTTGAACACGTGCCTTTTGATACAATGCACCGCGGCAAACCCGTCTATCATACCGATGTTGTGATGTGGATCGGGACAGAGCTTGCGGGGATATGTTCTGAATGTCTTGAAACCCGTGATGTCATTGCCAAGCTCACGCAAACGCATGACGTTATTGAATTTACCAACGAACAAATGGAACATTTCTGCGGGAACTCCCTTCAGGTAATTGGATACCCTGATGGTAAAAAAGCACAAGAAATGCTGGTGATGTCCGCCTCTGGTTTTAATGCTCTCAATCAGGAGCAAATTGAAAAAATCAGAAAATATTACAAAACAGTGATTACGCCTGATATTCCAACAATCGAAAAATATGGCGGTGGCTCTGCACGCTGTATGTTGCTGGAGCTTTTTTAATCCTTTTTCTAAGTAAGCAAATTAAGCTCAGTCCCGCGCAATGATATATTGGCAGGTGGAGAATCGGTGCGCGGCGCGCGCCCTAAAACAATATCGGCATTGCGCGGGTTTGCATTGGGGTCAATATTCACCACCGTTTCGCCAATTTCATTTGTGAAACGTTGCGTCAGGCGAAAAGAGCCATCGCCGCGCCGATCAAAAACATCTTCCAATAATGTTGTACTGCCCGATGCATTTTGTTCAACAACACTCCGTGTTGCCCGATTGCCCTGACTTGTAAATTCTTCGATGCGGGTAAATTGACGCCTCTCACTATTTTCAAATTGCTGCGTGCGGCGATATCCATTTTCTAATTGATCGGTTGTCTCGGCAATCAGGCGCGTGCGCGGTATTTGTATATTGGCGGGCGCTCCGGCATTGGATAAAGCAACCAAATCCTGCGGCGCGGCATTGGCGCGGCGCTCTTTATTTGCATTTTGATTAGCCGAATTATTACCCGCCTGATTAGGCGTCGTTCCAGAAGTGTTGGAAGCCAATAAACTGGCGAGTAGAGTATTATTGATACGCGTGTCCATCGCTTTTAATTCAAAACCTTAACAAGAGTGAGGGTATAGAAAACTCAACATGCACTAAACCCACGCCAAAAAAACGGCGTGATGTAAAACACTGATGAGAAGCGATCCTATGCTTAACAGCAGAAAATAAAGATAAACTAGACTTTATTAACATAGTGGCACGCTCGCGTATTTTCAAGTCCCCTGAATAGTGTTAAGAATGGATATAAACAAAAATTCAGATAAAAAACAGATTGAATGGAATCAATAGACATAAAACATACTCTTTCATGGGTTGCGTGGCCGTTTTTGCTCTGCTTATGTGTTGTTATAACCCATTTTGGCTTTGTCGCTGGGCATCCTATTATTGGCTTTAACATTGCTTATCTCACTCTCGCGCTGAGCCTTTTTTTCCTTGAAAAATATATGCCGCATGAGAAAAAATGGCTGGAAAACGATCATCAGACTTTCGCCAACATCGCCCACACACTGACCAGTAAGGGCGTGGTGCAGGGGCTTATGATCTTTGGCGGTGTGGTTGGGGTAAGTGCGATCATCACCTCAATGACCAGTGATGGGTTCGGCCTCTGGCCGCGCGACTGGCCGCTTATCATTCAGGTGATCATGGGCGTTACCTTGGCAGAATTTGGCTTGTATTGGGCACACCGTTTAAGCCACGAATATTACCCACTTTGGCGTTTTCACGCCGTGCATCATAGTGTGACGCGCCTTTGGATTATCAATACAGGGCGCTTTCACTTTATCGACTCTCTTTTTAGTATAGTGCTTGGCGTATCAATCTTGCTCATTCTTGGCGCGCCCATGGAGGTGATTACATGGCTTTCCGCCCTTACCGCGTTTATTGGTATGCTCACTCATTGCAACGTCACCATGCGTTTTGGCTGGATTTCCTATGTGTTCAATACGCCAGAGCTTCACCGCTGGCATCACAGCCGTGATTTACGCGAAGGCAATAAAAACTATTGCGAAAATATCATGCTATGGGATCATGTTTTTGGCACATGGTTTAATGAAAAGCGCAGGCCGCCTGTCGATATTGGTATTGCAGAATCAATGCCGCCAACTTTCATCGCGCAGCTCGCTTGGCCTTTTAAAGGATTAATCCGCAAGAGAAAAAAGAAAGCACTTTAATGGCTCAAAAAACGGCGTTGATTACGGGGATAACAGGCCAAGATGGCGCCGTCCTAGCGCAAATTCTACTTGAAAAAAACTATCATGTTCACGGCATGCGCCCTTATTCTGCCGTGCCTGATACGGCGCGGGTTGAAGGGCTTGATATCACACTGCATTATGGTGATGTCACAGATGGCGGTGCCATTTTACGCCTTCTTGAAACAATCAAACCCGATGAAATATATAACCTCGCAGGGATGAGCCACGTCCATGTCAGTTTTGATATGCCAGAGTTAACCGCAAATGTGAACGGCCTCGGCCCGATCAGGATTTTAGAGGCCATGCGCCTGATGCACGCACAAAAAGAAATACGGTTTTATCAGGCATCAAGCTCCGAAATGTTTGGCCGCGCCCCTGCCCCTCAAAGTGAACAAACGCCGTTTGAGCCCTGTAGCCCGTACGGCGCATCAAAACTCTATGCCTATTGGATGGTGCGCCAATATCGCGAAGCCTATGGCTTGCATGCGAGTAACGGTATTTTATTTAACCATGAAAGCGCGCTTAGAGGCGAAGAATTCGTCACCCGCAAAATCACGAAAGCCATCGGTCAAATCGAAGCAGGCTTGCGCAATAGAGTTTCGCTGGGCAACCTTGACGCTAAACGTGATTGGGGACACGCCCATGATTATATGCACGGCGCATGGGCGATGCTCCAACAAAAAACGCCTGATGATTACGTTCTTGCAACGGGGCAAAGCTATAGCGTGCGCGATTTCCTCGCCAAGGCCTTTGCTGTTATTGGTGTTAACATTATTTGGAAAGGCGCTGGCTTAAACGAGCTAGGGATTAATAAGCAAACTGGCCAAACCATAATTGATATTGATCCTGCGCTGTTTCGCCCCACAGAAATTCATAATCTCATCGGTGATGCGTCAAAAGCAAAACATCTTTTAAACTGGACACCGCGTCACAGTTTTGATGACCTTGTCACCGAAATGGTACAGGCTGACCGTATTGTTCAAAATGCAGCGCCCATGAAATACGGCACATAATTATATGTTTTCCTTAGACAATAAAAAAATATTTGTGGCAGGGGAAACAGGCATTGTTGGGCGGGCAATTATCCGCGCGTTAAAAGCGCAAAACGTCAAAATTCTTCCTGCCACTCATGCCGCGCTTGATCTCACACACCAGACGCAGACCTATGATTGGCTCAAGACACATCAACCCGATATTATCATCATGGCGGCAGGCAAGGTCGGCGGTATAGGTGCCAATGCGTCCGACCAAGCGGGCTTTCTTCATGAAAACCTCGCCATGGCACAAAACGTTATTCACGGTGCATATCAAGCGGGGGTTGGCCGTCTTTTATATCTTGGTTCATCTTGCATTTATCCCAAAAACGCCCCTCAACCGCTGACGGAAGAAGCTCTTTTAACTGGGGTGTTAGAGCCAACAAATGAAGGTTACGCCTTGGCCAAAATTGCGGGGCTCAAGCTTTGTGAATATTATAACCAACAATACGGCCTTGATTATATTTCTGTAATGCCAACTAATCTTTATGGTCCGTATGATCATTTTGATCCCCATAAATCACACGTGATCCCCGCACTCATTCTTAAAATCCATCAGGCAAAAATAAACAATAACCCCGTTGTTACTTTATGGGGAACAGGAAAACCTTTGCGTGAATTTCTTTATGTTGATGATTTGGCGCAGGCTTTAGTTCATGTCCTTAAAGACTATAACGCGCCGCTAACAATCAATATTGGCAGTGGCATAGAGGTCACGATCCATGATCTCGCCCTTATGCTTAAACAGATCATCGGCTATGAGGGCGCTATAGAATTTGACTCTTCAAAACCCGATGGCACGATGCGTAAAGTTTTAGACTGCTCAAAAATAAACGCTTTGGGCTGGAACGCAAAAACCCCTCTCGGGGAGGGGCTTTCACAAACATATCAATGGTTTTTAGATAATATAGCTTAAGCCGCCTTATCCTTTAACAATCCCTCACGGCGTAAGAGCGCATCAGGGTCGGCATCACGGCCACGAAAACGCTTATATAAAACCTCTGGCGGCTCACTCCCCCCGCGCGATAAAATCTCGCCTTTATATTTATTTGCCGTGTCTTGGTCGTATAAACCCTTTTCTTGAAACAGCTCAAACGTATCGGCGTCTAATACTTCCGCCCATTTATAACTATAATATCCGGCGGCATATCCGCCCGCAAAAATATGCGAAAACGATGTTGATATCGGTCCAGCAAGGCGCGGGAATAGGCGCGTATCTTTTGTCGCCTCATCTTCAAACGCCGCAACGTCTTTAATATCCGCGGGGTTTGCCGTATGCCAGCGCATATCCATCAGACCTAAGCTCACTTGGCGCAGTCCGCCCATAGCCACCATGAAGTTTTTGGCATTATTGACTTTTTCAATGAGCGCAGCAGGGATTTTCTCGCCTGTTTTATAATGTGCGGCAAACAGATCAAGTGTTTCTTTTTCATACGCCCAATTTTCCTGCACCTGTGATGGCAACTCCACAAAATCCCAGAGCACAGACGTGCCTGCATGAGATGAATATGTCACATCAGAAAGCAACGCATGAATAGCATGCCCCATCTCGTGGAATAAGGTTGTCACCTCATCAAAGCTTATCAAGCTTGGCGTGTCTTTATTGGGTTTGGTAAAATTACAGACAATCGCCACAATCGGGCGCTCCATCTTGTTCTCATAAAGCCCTTGGTTACGATAACTTGTTTTCCATGCGCCCGATTTTTTCCCCGTGCGCGGATAAAAATCGGCATAAAGCACGCCAATAAAATTCCCGCTTTCTTTTTCGGTGACATCATAGGCCGTCACATCTTTATGCCATGTGTCATAGGCCGCATTGGCTTTAAACTCTAACCCAAAGAGCTTGCTGAAATGGTCAAACACGCCGTTTAAGACCTTGTCCAACTGGAAATAGGGACGTAGTTCCTCGCTCGAAAAATTAAACAAACTTTCTTTCATTTTTTCGGCATAATACGCAACGTCCCATGGCATTAATTTTTCTGGCCCATTTTGCATTTTGGCAAATTCTTGCAAATCAGATAAATCTTTTTCTGCCGCGGGCTTATATGCCACTAATAGTTTTTCTAAAAAACTTAGGACATTTTGCGGCGATCTTGCCATGCGCCGCTCCAGCACGAAATCAGCGTGACTGTCATAGCCTAATAATTTCGCGCGCTCATCACGAAGACGCACAATTTTTAAAACATTATCACTGTTATCAAATTCATCTTTATAGGCTTTGTTTGAAAACGCCCGCCACATTTTTTCGCGCAAGTCACGGTTATCAGCATAGGTCGCAAACGGCCCATAGCTTGGATAATCAAGGGTAAAGACCCACTTGCCCGCCATGTCACGCTCTTCGGCTTCAAGGGCGGCGGCCTTAACCGCGTTTTCAGGGATGCCAGATAAATCCTTTTCATTATCGATAATAAGCGCAAATCCCTCGGCAGATTTTTTTGCATTGTTCATAAAGGCAGGGCCGATAGTGCTCATTTCTTCGTTAATCTCACGCAGGCGTGCTTTTTTATCACCAACCAATAACGCCCCGCCGCGCACAAACCCTTTATAGGTATCATCGAGCAACGTCATCTGCTCCACAGTCAGGTCAAGGCTATCGCGCGCCTCATAAACGGCTTTGACGCGCGCAAATAAATTCTCATCAAGCGCCACATCGGTAGAAAAATTTGCCTGCAAAGGCCCAATTTCCTCGGCTAATTTTTCCAGCCCATCTGTCCCACAGGCCGATAATTGATTATAAAAAATAGAGGTAATCGTACCCAGCGTCTCTGATGACATCTCAAGCGCAAGAATTGTATTGTCAAAATCTGCTGGCGCGCTTACAGCCTTAATCCCCTCAACATTTTTCCGCGCTTCTTCAATTGCAATTTTAATCGCAGGCAAGAAATGCTCTTCTTTAATCGCCTTAAAAGGCGGCGCCTTATGCGGCAAAGGGGAAGGGGTCAAAAGCGGGTTTTGCGTGGTCATGGAATAAGCTCTCTATCTTTTTTTGCGTAAATGTTTTATGTCTGACTTATGAAAGGCGCGCCCACTTCAACCCAGTTTGACGACATCTATTTTTCTGCCGATGATGGGTTGGCTGAAACACGCCATGTATTTTTGCAGGGTAATGAGCTTATCGCCAAATGGCAAGGAAATACCAAGGAAAATAAGGCCATAAATACGCCTTTCGTCATTGCCGAGACAGGCTTTGGCACAGGGCTGAATTTCCTCTGCGCGTGGCAAGAATTCGACCAAAGCGCGGGGGTGGATCAAAAGCTCCATTTTATCTCTTTCGAGCAATTTCCTTTACATCCCTATGAAATCAAATCGGCGCTAGAGCCTTGGCGCAGCACACTTGGCGTTTATACCGATGAGCTTATTACGCATTACCCAATCCGCACAGGCGGCTTTCACCGTATTATTTTTAACGAGCGCATCGCTCTCACACTCATTTTTGGTGATGTGAACGCATATATCCCACAGCTTAATGCCGCCGTTGATTGCTGGTTTTTGGATGGCTTTACCCCTGCCAAAAATCCCACTATGTGGTCGCAAATATTATATGAGAACATGGCACGCCTGAGTAAAAAAGGCGCAAGCTTTGCAACCTTCACTGCCGCAGGGGACGTGCGGCGCGGCCTTGCAGGTGTGGGCTTTAACGTCCAAAAAACCAAAGGTTATGGCCGTAAACGTGATATGAGCCAAGGCATATTTGAAGGGGCGCAATACGCCGTGGCCACGCCTCAAAGCGCCAAGCCAAAAATCGCCATTATCGGCGGCGGTTTGGCGGGCACATCATGCGCTTATGTTTTAAAACAATATGGCCTTAATCCTGTACTCTATGAGGCCAGCGATACCCTCGCAAGCGGCGCATCGGGCAATGAGATCGGCCTTTTTAATCCCCGTTTTACCGCCCTAAAAAGCGCAGAGTCCGAATATTATGCCGCCAGCTTTGCTGCGCTACTCAGGGTGTTAAAAACCGCGCAAAAACAGGGCGCAGACATTGACTATAACCCATGCGGCACAATGCACCTTATAAACGCCCCCGAAAAACAAAAACGCTTTTCTAAGATGATGGATAATTGGGATTGGCACTTTGATCACATGCGCTCTTTATCCAAAGAGGATGCCTCAACAATAACAGGAATTGATTTGGATAATGATACTATTTATTTGCCTGATGCGGGCAGTGTGTCGCCCAAAAAACTCTGTGCGTATTATGCCCAAAATATCGACGTGCGTCTGAATGCCACAATCGAAAACATTGATGATCTTGACGCCGACATTATTATTATTGCCTGCGCCAGCGCGTCCAAAACATTGATGAAAGAAATTGACATCCCCATTCACACGGTGCGCGGGCAGGTCACATGGATAGAGGCCACGGCGCAAACCCAAAAGATAAAAACAAATATTTGTTATGGGGGTTATTTTTCCGCCCCCGTGAACGGGCGTCACGCCCTTGGCTCTAGCTTTCAAAAATGGCTGGGGCATACAGATATTCTTGAGCAAGACAATAAAGACAACATTCAGCGTGTGCGTGATAATGTATCGGCATGTCAAAACATGGATTTACCCATTCAAAATGCCCGCGCGGGGCTTCGTGTTTCTTCGCATGATCGTTTTCCGATGGCGGGGCGCGTGCCAAACACAGATAATCTCTATATTGCCACTGCTTTTGGCTCTCACGGCTTGGTTGGATCAATAGGCGCGGCGCATTTAATTGCTGATCAAATCCTCGGCCAACCCTTAAGTCTCCCAAATCATGCGGTTGAGGCTCTCTCCTTAGAGCGATTTGCCAGGCGCAGCGCCAAAAAAGAAGCAAAAAAACAGTAAAAACCCCTGCTTTCGTGTTATGATAATAAATAACGTGTCCAAAAACCCATTTAAAGAGGTTGCACTATGGTTCCTATCCAATCTTTTCTGACGTATTGTCTCCAAAATTACCTAAAGTCCAGGCGCGGCGCGACTGCGGTCGAGTACGGCCTTATCGTGGCAGGGATAACAGTTTTAATTCTCGGCGCAGTTTTTGCCTTTGGTGAAGAAATGCAAAGCCTTTTTGAGCGTATATCCGATATATTAAACGGCGCATAATCCACTTTTTGATAGGATGGTGGTCAAGGCCTTATAAAAATATGCTGATAAAAGCGTATTCATAGTTTTACCTCGCCTGTACTTCCCCTATATAGTGAGGCATGACTGATATGCCCTCTCAGATTATACCCTCAACATTACTCATGATTGCGGGGTTTTTCCTTACTCTTGCAGTGTTTTGGGCGGCGCGTCCTATGGCCCATAAGGTTGGGCTTGTTGATAAACCCGGCGGGCGTAAGCAACATGAAGGCGCTATTCCCCTTATTGGTGGGCTTGTGATTATCACAATATTTATGGTGCTTGGCCTTATTGCCAAAATGCAAGATACCATAAATTTTTTACCGCTCATGGGCGGTGTTTTATTTCTTCTGACGGTCGGCACGCTCGATGATAAATTTCATGTTCATGCGTGGGTGCGTTTTGTAATTCAAATTTGGGTGTCTTGTTATATCGTCATTTTCTGCGGCGCAGAAATTGAAAATCTTGGCAATCTTCTTGGCTTTGGTGAGATTGATTTAGGCTACGCCGCCAAGCCGTTTTCTGTCACTTGTTTTGTTTTACTGATGAACGCCATCAACATGATGGACGGGCTTGATGGCCTTGTCGGTGGCTTTATGGTTATTGTTTTGGGCTGGCTTGCCTTTGTGTATTACCAAGCAGGTAGCGTGTTCCATGCCCAAACGATCGCCTTGCTCCTCGCGCCGCTTATTGCCTTTTTATTCTTAAATATGCGTCATCCACTGCGTAAAAAAGCTTGCGTTTTCTTGGGCGATGCAGGGTCTTTGTCGCTGGGTTTGCTGCTCGGTTTTTTTGCCATTAGCGCCGCCAAAGGGCAGGGCGTCGATTTCATTTTACCGCCTGTTGCTATTATCTGGTTTGTCGGTGTCCCTGTGATTGATGCGTTTTCGCTCTTTTTTGTCCGTCTCAAACGCGGCGGTCATCCCTTCGAAGCAGACCGCTTACACTTGCATTACAAACTTGTTGATCGCGGGATTGCGCCCCAATATGCCACGCCCCTTATGCTGGCTTTAAGCTTCCTATTTTGCGCCGTGGGGTATTTTGGAGCAGCCTTCAACGTGCCTGAATATATTTTAACCTATAGTTGGACAGCCTTATTACTGGGCTACACGTTCTATAACCTAAAATATGACGTGATGCGGTAATATGACTCTTAATGCTCGCGCTAAATTTCTAACCGTCTGATTTTATTGCCTTATTTTTTATGTTTTATGAATAAATAACCGCATTTAAAGGCTTTGATAACCTTTTTGGCATATCATTAAAGTTGGGTTTGGAAGAAAATGACGATCACGGATTACGATACATCAAACAACAGCCGTTTGATTGACGAAGAACGTAGCAATACGTATTCTCAATCATCCTCTTTATACGTGCCTTTTCAGGGCGATAATCCTGTTCTTAAGACTAGTTTTTCCTCCCCGCAAAATCAACCAGTGTCATCACCTATAGAATTTAGCGCCCCTGAAGCATCAAGCGATGTCAAAGGTGTTCCTTCTGATCCTGGCGTGATATCTGGAAATTTTTGGGAGCAATGGCATCATACAGGCACGTATGGCCTCAACATCCTTGATGTCTGGACGGATTATACAGGCGAAGGCGTGCGCGTGGGTGTTCTTGATGATGGATTTAACTATAACCACAGCGAACTTGCCCCGAATTTTAGAACAGATTTAGATTACGACACACTCGATAACGACAATGATTCAATCAATGTCAGCGGCGATAATCATGGCACAAATGTCTCACAAATTATTGCAGGGGACGATAACGGCGCGCGCACCGTTGGCGTTGCCTTTGACGCCGATCTTATCGGCGTGCGCCGCGGCTTTGGCTCACAAAGCTCAACAGAAGATACGCTTGAGGCTTTTGATTATGCGCTGAGTAATAATTTTGATGTCTTTAATAATAGCTGGGGGATTTCCTCAAGTTTTGGCGATAATATAAAAATCAATTTTACGGGTACAGACACAAGCGAAGTCGTTGATGCCATGCAAGACCTTGTGTCCTTAGGGCGCGGCGGCCTTGGAACAACAATCGTATTTTCTGCGGGTAATGATCGCGCAAGCGGTCAAAGCGCTAATTATAACAACTACCAAAATTCACCTTACACTATCACCGTTGGTGCATTAAACGAAAACGGCACTTTTGCCAATTTCAGTGAGGCAGGATCAAATCTATTGGTTACCGCCCCTGGTGACAGTTTGTATATCGCTAATGTGGCAGATACCAATAGCGCAAGCATCATAAGTGGAACGTCGTTTTCTGCCCCCGCTGTGTCTGGCGTGGTTGCGCTTATGTACGAAGCAAACGCGAACTTAGGGTATCGCGACGTTCAAGAAATCCTTGCGATGAGTTCGCGCCAAGTGGATGCAAACGGCACGGGCTGGGCTGGCGAAGGCTGGCAATTTAATAGCGCCAATAACTGGAATGGCGGCGGACTGCATTTTAGCCATGATTACGGCTATGGCAATGTGGACGCCCTTGCCGCTGTGCGTATGGCCGAAACATGGAACATCACACAAACATTTTCTAACCTAACAACAATGGCCCCTATAAGCGCAGTGCCCGCTTTAAGCTTGCCCGCAACAGGGACAGTCACCACAACAATTAACGTGATCCAAGATATCACGATTGAACAAATTATTATTGATCTTGATATTTCACATACACGCGCTGGTGATCTTACCATTACACTCACTTCGCCAGATGGTACAGATAGTATTCTTGCGCACCGCATTGATAACGGCGCATTTACTTCTATTTACGGCACAGTCGGTATTGATTTTGGTTTTAGCTCAACCGCGCATTGGGGCGAAGGCTCTGCGGGCACGTGGACGCTTACGATCACAGATACGGTTAGCGGTAACGCTGGCACGCTTAATGATTGGTCACTTTCGTTTTTGGGTAAGGCCCAAAGCAACAATGATCTGTATGTCTACACCAATGAATATGCGGGATCATCAGGCGCACGCACGCTTTTAAGTGATACGGATGGCGGCGTTGATACAATTAATGCGGCAGCCGTATCAACGGATACCTCGATCGATCTTAATTTTGGCGGCACGATTGCAGATACTATTTTTGTGATAGAGCCCGGCACTATCATTGAAAACCTCTATACAGGAGATGGTAACGATACACTTGCCGGGAATAATGCGAATAATATTTTATTCGCAGGACGCGGTAATGACTCCATAACAGGCAGCGCAGGCAATGATACAATTGACGGCGGTGCGGGAACGGACAATCTAACCTATAACTTTAATATCGCTGATTTCCTTATTAACCTTGTTGATGCAGCCACCGTTACCCTTACGCATACCGCGCAAGGATTTGTGGATACAATTTCAAACATAGAAAACTTCATTTTCTCAAACGGCGCATACACCCGCGCCGAATTGAATTCTTATGTCGCCGGAGGCGGCGGGCAGGGGACATTCGTCAATAGTCGCCTGACGCTAGGCTTTACAGGGGGCGCTACCACCCGCGTGGATAATACCACCGCAGGCGATTTCACCTATACAGGCGCCGATATCGGACAAAGCGGAACAACAAATATCCTGAGCGTTAATCGCAGCGCCGTATCGCTAACAGCCACTGTTTTACAAACGAATGCGATTGATACTGTGACAATCCGTAACGATGATTTACGCCAAATCACGCTTGGGGGTTTTCGCTCCCTTTATGTCGATCAGGATTTAGCCTCTAGCGCCGTTGATGTCACAATCACCAATGCCATGCGCGGGCGCGTTGATACGGGCGCGGGAAATGATACGATTAATATTACAACGTCTAATGTTGTCGCCTTTAATTCAAATAATGTTGATACATGGACAATAAATACAGGCCTTGGCGATGATAGCGTTGTCATCGGCGGCACGCTCACAAATATGTTTTCGACTATTTATCTTGGCGCAGGCAATGATGATATTGATATCAATAACCAAGGCAATGACCGCGTTTATGGGGAAGATGGTGATGATATTATCAACCTTGGAAACGGCGCCGATGTTGGCGAAGGCGGCGCGGGGCAGGACACGCTGCGCGGCGAAGCAGGAGATGACATTTTACGCGGCGGCGCAGATAACGACACGCTCTATGGTGATGCGGGCTTTGATCTTCTTGAAGGCGGCGCGGGGGATGATACCCTTTATGGCGGTGACCAATCAGACACGCTTTTCGGTGATGATGGTAATGACCGTTTAGAGGGCGGCGCAGGCAATGACACATTGCGTGGCGGTAACAATAACGACACGCTTTTTGGGGATGATGGTAACGATCAACTATACGGTGATGCAGGGGATGATGTAGTCTATGGCGGTTTAGGAGGAGATTTCATTCGCGGCGGTGATGGCGATGATGTGCTGTATGGAAATGAAGGCAGCGATAAAATTTACGGTGATAATGACAATGATACCATCTATGGCGATGCAGGCTTTGACGCGCTCTATGGAGGTAATGGAAATGATACACTATTTGGCGGCGCGGATAATGATCGCCTTTATGGACAAAACGGTAATGACCGTCTTGATGGCGGCGCGGGAAGCGACTACCTCTATGCCGGTTCAGGAACGCTTGATATCCTGATCGGCGGGGATGGTGGTGATAGGCTCTATGGTGATGTGGCAGCGGGCATTGATGTGTTTATCCTAAACGTCCTAGATGCCGCGGCAGAGCGCATATATAACTTTAACACCCCGAATGGTGATATCATTAACCTTGATAATATTCTTCAGGGCTACACGGCAGGGGTGAGCGACATTAACGACTTTGTTCGCTTTATTGATTTAGGCAACGGCACAACCGATTTGCGCGTTAATGCTGATGGCGATATTGGTGGGACCTTTGGACGCGCCGCGCTTATTTACAACGATTTAGGCGGCGCTGGTGCGTCTGATTTGCTCGCCAGCGGCAATTTGACCATCGACCAGACATTCTAATCCTCTTTTAAATCAATCCGATACGCGATAAACTCTTTTTTAAAGAAATTGAGAAGGGTTTTGTCTTTTGAATCGTACAAAAAACAAGATCGTATTTAAAAGGATTTTAAGATGAAAAAATTAATAACGCTTATGGCGTTTTTCCTAATCGCACAAAGTATCCCCGTCTTGGCGCAAGAAGTTACCCCCTACGGTGATCAATACCCTGAAAAAGCGAAAAAGAATATAAGTCAGTTGATGGCGCTTGATCCCAATGGTGATGGTTTGATTACGCAAACAGAATTTATGGCTAATGCCAAGAAGCAATTTAATGAGATGAATTATAATAACGATGACTATATTGATATGGAAGAGCTGAAACGTTTTCGCGCTGAAAGGCAAGAAGCTGCCGCCAAACGCCGCGAAGAAATAAAACAGCGCCGCGGCGAACAAAGCGATAATAAAGCAGGCGTGCAATAAGTTATAGTCGCGGAAAGACGTTTTAATGAATGAAAACGCACAAAGCGATGAAGCCCTCATGCAGCGTATTCAGCAGCATGATAATTATGCTTTTTCGATTCTTGTGCGCCGTCATTCTGATTTGTTTTACCGCGCCGCTTATAAGATGGTGCAAAATAAGGAGGAGGCCGAAGATATTGTGCAGCTTTGTTTTTTAAAAATTTGGGACCGTCCCCATATCTGGAAAGAGGGCAAGGGGGCAAGCTTTAAAACATGGTTTTATCGTGTGGTGATCAATCAATGCCGCGATCAATTTAAAAAGACAAAACGCCATGTTTATTCCGACCAAATGGAAAGCGTCATTGACGAAAAAGAGCAAGGGGATATCACGCTCATTCACAACGAAAAACAAAGTGCATTAGAAAAAGCCATCATGCAACTGCCTGAAAAGCAAAAGCTGGCGATCACGCTTTGTTTTGATGAGGGGATTACAAATAAAGAGGCCGCGCAAATTATAGGTGTCAAGCTTAAAGCCCTGGAATCCCTTTTAATGCGCGCCAAAGAAAACATTAAAAATGACTTGTATAACCAAGGATTTATAGAAGACGACAAAAAGGAGAAACACGCATGACAAACGAAAAATCAATTGATGGTATGCTCAAAAACCGGTTTGTTCCAAATCCTTCCAGCAATTTATCAGCGCGTATTATCGCAGCGGCCGCGCGTCATCCTGAACGCTCTTTTTGGGAAATATTCTTAAGCGAGTTCTCCGATATGTTTATCATGCCGCGCCCTGCCTTTGCTCTTGCGGCGTGCCTCTTGCTCGGTCTTGCGCTTGCCTTGCAGGTACCGGTTGAGCAGGCGATTGACCAAACAGATTATTTTTCTTTTCTAACTTTTGATGATGGGGGATGGCTCTAAAGGTCATAAAACACATGCATAAAACAGCAAAAATTATTGTCACACTCTCCATTTTGTTAAATGTCGTGCTGCTCTCTTTTGTCACGGTTTCCTTCTTTCGTCACCAAGACCATAAGTCCAGTGCGCCACAAATCAGCGAAGCCGCAAGGGAGAAAATTAAAGAAAAATTCTCAAAAGCCGACATGAATATTCGCCCGCAGTTGCAACAAGTGCGTGAAACATCAACTGTCTTAAAAGACATTATCGCCGCGCCTGAATTTGACAAGGCCGCCTATGAAAAGGCGATTGATGATGTGATGACCGCCCGTCAATCCATCGCTCGCGAACGCGCCCTTAAAATGGGTGAAGCCATGGCTGATTTACCGGCAGAGGAACGCAAAACGCTCTCTCATGGTTTGATGCGCTCACTCTCTCCTTCTATGGATGGTAATACGCGGCGTATAACGCCAGAAGCGCGTGAACGCTTTAAGAATTGGCAGAATAATCGCGCCAATGGCCAAGGGGGACGATTTACAGAATAATACGCTTAGGGCATTGATAAATATAGATTATTTTTACTAATCGTGCGTTTTTTTGCTTTCATATCCGCCATCGCGGTAAAGTTATAGTATAGGCATAGTAATAACGCGAGAGTGACAAATGGCAGGTTTCGGTGGATCAGGAAAATACAGCTTTGAAACATCCGGCAAAAAAGAGCTGATTTGCGGTACAGTCAAAGACATAAAATCTTCTCCCGAAGGCGGAAAAAAACGTGTGATAGTCAAAGAAAAAGGCGGTAGCAGACAAAGCTGCGCGGTTGATCTTGATATGACAGACGCCAAAAATCTAAAACGTAAAGAAACCTACGCTTTTCAAGTTGAAGAAAAATCAGATGATCGTTATGGGTCGCAAGGGCGCAAAAAAGAAACAAATTTTCGAACCTATTATTGCGACAGTACGCCAGAAAAATATGGGGGAACAGGCTCACGCAGCCAGTTTACAGATTTTAGTGGCGGTAATCGCTGGTAAGGTTTAAGCGCGTTCTTGCTCTTGAAATTCACGAATAGAATATTCTTTATTCTTCATAAATTGCAGATGGCGCATCCGAAATGCCGCTGCGCGCTCGGGCGTTAAGTCATTAATACAATGCGGGCAAGAAACGCCTTTTTCAAAGGCTTTACTCTGCTTGTCTTCTTCTGTAATAGGATAACGACAGCCATAGCAAAGTTCATACGGGCTTTCTTCAAGGCCATGGCCAACGGCAACGCGGCGGTCAAAGACAAAGCATTCACCGTTCCAACGGCTCTCACTTTTGGGCACAGTTTCAAGGTATTTTAATATACCGCCCTTCAGGTGATACACTTCTTCAAATCCTTGGGTCAGCATATAGCTTGATGCTTTTTCGCACCGAATACCACCAGTACAAAACATTGCGACCTTTTTATGCTTGGCAGGGTCCATGTTTTTGGCAACATAGTCTTTAAACTCTGTAAATGTTTTGATATTGGGATCAATCGCGCCTTCAAAAATACCAACGGCTGTTTCATAATCATTACGCGTATCAATCAATGTAACCTCAGGGTCATTCATTAACGCGTTCCACTCTTGCGGGTCAACATAAGTCCCAACGGTCACATTCGGGTCGGCTTCTGGCGCGCGTAAGGTCACGATCTCTTTTTTTAGGCGTACTTTAATGCGGCGAAACGGCTTTTCGCTCGCGGTAGAAAACTTCACCTCGCCTTTAAAAATATCTAATTTTTGATCGAGCAAGAGAATAAGCGCATCGATCCCTTTTTCAGGGCCGCCAACCGTGCCATTAATCCCCTCAGGCGCGAGAAGGATTGTCCCACAGATGTCCTGTGCCTCGCATAGCGCTTTAATCTCCGACTGCAGGGCAGGGAGGTCATTGAGGCTCACAAAGCGATATAGGGCAGCTACTTTAAACATAGGGGCATTATATAGGCTGATTTTTGAAAAATTTCAAGTTTTTGGTTATACGATGGTCACACCGTTCAACTCAAGGCCGATTTCGACGTATAAATCCGTTGCGCCACCATCAAAAAGCGCATAAGTGCGCCCGCCGCGCGTGACATCACCTACCACGCGGTCAGAGATATCAAAATCACTGGAGGTCACTGTATCAAGGCCATTATCCCCCGCCACAAAAACATACGGCAAGTCCGAGTTGGCAATAATATCGGCAATTTCAATGTTGAGGTTATTGGTTTGCGCCGCGCCATTCCAATTCTCTAAGCTGATACCCTCGATGCCCGTTCTAAAACGCGTATCAGAAAAATCAAGGTCGCTTGTATCGCCGCGGAACATCACAACCCAATCAAACCCGCTGCCGCCCCAAAAGTTATCCTCGCTGTCGTAAATTAAAATATCATTGCCCGCATCCCCCCGAAGATCATCGGCGCCAGCGCCCCCATGAAGAAAATCATCATCATTACCGCCCCTTAAGTCGTCTATGCCATCTTCCCCATAAAGCCAGTCATCGCCATCGCCGCCGCGTAATTCATCATCGCCATCGCCGCCATAAAGTCTATCGGCATCCGCTCCAGCGGTTAGAAAATCGTTTCCTTCATTCCCATATAGAATATCAAATCCATTGCCTCCATTGAGGTAATCATCACCAATACCGCCATACAGATAATCATTTCCACTTGATCCCTCTAAACGGTCATTTCCAGCGTCACCATAAAGCCTGTCATTGCCCGCCATACCCAAAATAATATCATCATCATTCCCACCATAGGCGCGATCATTGCCTGATCCGGCATGAATGAAATCTTGTCCGTTATTACCAAAAATAGTGTCATTGTCATTATGGCCATAAATCAAATCATCGCCATCGCCCCCTTCAAGGCGGTCATTGCCGCGGCCACCATATATTAAATCATTGCCACCTTCACCGATAAGATGGTCATTGCCATCATCCCCATTCAGGCGATCATTACCATCACCAGCGATAAATTTATCATTACCCCCCAGCCCACGCATAATGTCATCGCCCGCAGTGCCATAATAACGCTCATCACCATTTGTACCCGTAATGGTGGGCGTGCCCAGCTCAGCAATAGTGGGCTGTATCCGACCATATAAATAATCTGTGTTGGCAATATTGACCGCGCTTGTTTCGTTTTGAAGAAGCACGAGTGAGGTTAGGTTTGTGTCTTGAATATTGATACCATTGACGAGAATAGCATTCAAAGTAACAGAGCGACCGCTCTCCGCTGACCCATCGTTAAACCGAAAAGAGAGGGAATTAGGCCTGCTTCCATTAAAAGAAAGTAAAAATGTTTGGGCGCCAAAACCACTTGTTATAGTGGCTGAGGACACAACACTGCCGTTAATCAAAATCTCCAATAGCGGTGCGTCCACGCTATAGGCGGAGGATGCGTCTATTGTGAGAAAAAAATCTGCCATATTTGCCCATAAATTTCGTATCTAAAATACGATGTCCTATGAATACAATAGCATGAAAAAACTCAAAAAAGGTTAAATTTTGAGAATTTTAAAAAGATTAAAGTCTTGATTTTGTTTTCTATTTTATAAAAATCTAAACAACGTCGATATTACCTGCTGCAAAGAGTGCATCGACGTTAAGACCTGTTACGCCATTGAGAATCGCAACATCTTGAAACCCGCTAGACCCTGTCCCATCTACTTGTATGATTGTGTCTGTGCCGCTATCAATAAATTGCACATGGTCGCTTATTGTGCCACTAAATCCTGATATTAAATCAGAAATATCAATCACATCATTTTGGAAATATCTGAAATCTTGAATAATGTCGGTTTGTAAATAGGCGCTCGCCGCTTCAAAAACAAATCTGTCCGCACCATCACCACCATACAGCGTATCAAGCCCCGCACCACCGCGCAGCGTATCATCACCCGATAGACTATCGGCGTAAATAAGACCCGCGGTAAGGGCGTAATAACCAACGACCTCATTGACATGCGTAGTTTCAGAATCATTGGATTGCTCTTCATCGATATTCACTTGGATACTTGATGATGTAAGATTCTGGCCTCTTGCTATTTGCGGATTTCCGCCGTTTTCGGTCTGTGTGTCGATCAGAACAACGGGTGTACTTGCCGGAAAACTACTGCCGAAATTAATCGTTGAAAAATTGTGATTAACATTATTGGGTGTTTCGTTTGAAATGATCCCTGTTGTGGCGCTGCCGCCATTATCAATCGCAATCCACCCGATTGTTTCTGTGGCATGCGCGGTTCCAAAGCTTTCCTGCTCTTCTATCTGAAGCTGAAAGCCGGTGGCGGATCTATTTCTATTATGCAGGACTGCTGCATCGGCTTCGTTGGTTGTCATGATCTGTGACATGACGACGGGTGCGCTCTCAAATGCAGCGTTAAATGTGACAGTTGTAAAATTATTATTCGTTGCCGTTGTTGTACCTGCCTGTATGATAGTACCATCATCTAATGTGTGGGTGCCTGCAGCAATCGCCAACCACGAAATTGTTTCTGTTCCATGAATACCATCTAAATACTCATATTCATCCATCTGCCATTCAAATCCAGTGTTCGTAACATTACGAACACGAAGGGTTACAGGGGCGTCATCATTGGTTGTATTGATGGCTAATTTTATAACAGGTGAAAGAATTGTCGCATCAAACGTAATCGTATGCCACTGCGCCGAGCTTGTTTGGTTTGTGGTGACTTGTCCCGCCTGACCAATGGCTGTCATAAACGCATCGCCATAAAGCGTATCATCCCCATCCCCGCCGTTTAAGATATCATTACCCAGTTGTCCATGAAGAAGGTCATTCCCATCCCCGCCATTGATGGTGTCGTTGCCTTCCTGGCCGTAGAGGTTATCATCCCCTTCATCGCCGTTAATCAGGTCATCACCAGCGCCGCCTTTGATCAGGTCGCCCATGAGCCCGCCGCTGATGATGTCAT